>ERZ808028.26-NODE-26-length-197147-cov-11.697158_pt1 | contig 197147 bp, 167 predicted proteins | sample MGYA00380184_ERZ808028 | MGnify/ENA primary metagenome ERZ808028 (study PRJEB31490, sample SAMN06133397) | mouse gut metagenome | isolation source: J8_1 | host: mice | place: China: Chengdu | collected 2015-05 ...
CGGACAGCCGCGAGGGGTGCGGGTCTCCGGTGGAGAGCTCTAAGCGAAGCTTAGAAGCACCGACCGAGCCGGCAGGCGAGAAATGTCCCTACGGATTCTGCGTTGCATTCGGTTTGTGCGCTGTGAGATTCTTCGCTGTCGCTCAGAATGACAAATTTGCACAGAACGTAGGGGCGACGGTCTCGTTTGCTGACACCTACATTCTTACTGTAAGCAAGTAAAGAACCGAGCATAAAAATCCCCTGTTTTCTCAAAATGAGTACGAAACAAAAATAGATACGAAATAAAAAGGAGATATAAAAACATGAGTGAAGGTTGTTCCGGAAATTGCAGTTCCTGTTCTGAGAACTGCGAAAAGAAAGATTTGCGGTTGCCCGCAAACAAATACAGCTCAGTGAAAAAGGTTATCGGTGTCGTCAGCGGCAAGGGCGGCGTCGGCAAAAGCCTTGTTACGTCCCTTTTGGCGGTGGCGGCGCAGAGCGCAGGCAAGCAGACCGCCATTTTGGATGCGGACGTCACAGGTCCGTCCATTCCGAAAGCATTCGGTCTGCATGGCCGCGCAGAGGGCAGTGATGAGGGGATTTTTCCGATGCAGACCAAAACAGGGATTCGTGTGATGAGCGTGAACCTGCTGTTGGAAAAAGAAGATGCACCCGTGATTTGGCGCGGTCCGGTGATTTCGGGTATGATTAACCAGTTTTGGCAGGAAGTGATTTGGGGCGATGTGGATTATATGTTCGTCGATATGCCGCCCGGCACAGGCGATGTACCGCTGACCGTGTTTCAGGGTCTGCCCGTGGACGGTATTGTAATCGTCACCACCCCGCAGGACTTGGTAACGCTGATTGTGAAAAAGGCGTACAATATGGCGAAAATGATGAACATCCCCGTTTTGGGACTGGTCGAGAATATGAGCTATTTTGAGTGTCCCGACTGCGGTAAGAAGTATGCAATTTTCGGCGAGAGCAAAATTGACGAGGTCGCAAAGGAGCTGGATGTGCCCGTCCTTGCCCGCCTGCCAATCGACCCGAAAACTGCCGCATTGGTCGACAAAGGCGCGGTAGAGCTTGCCGACACCGATATATTCGGCAGTGTGCTTGCGAAATTATAAGTCTATCCCCCGCATTCTTCGGCATGCGGGGGATTTTTGTGTCGGATTCCGCACAATCCAACGGTGAATCGCCAATCGTAGGGAACGACCTTACGTGTCGTTCCGTAAATTCTGCGCAACCCAACGGCGAACCGCAACCCGTAGGGGCGGATGTCCTCATCCGCCCGCAAAAATCGCACAATCCCACGGCGACAGACACCCCGTAGGGGCGATTCACGAATCGCCTGAGTAAGGTTGGATTTCACGCCACCCCGCGAAATCCGCACAATTCAACGGCAGCCGCACCGCGTAGGGGCGAACTGTGTTCGCCCGCCGAATCAGATGAAACCCCACGGAACGACACGTAAGGTCGTTCCCTACACGTGTAACGAATGCACTGTGTGCCGTGGGCGACACGGACAGCCGCGAGGGGTGCGGGTCTCCGGTGGAGAGCTCTAAGCGAAGCTTAGAAGCACCGACCGAGCCGGCAGGCGAGAAATGTCCCTACGGGTTTATCAAATTCACATTGTGCGTGTGAGATTCTTCGCTGCGCTCAGAATGACAAATTTTTGCAAACTCTGTAGGGGCGATTCACGAATCGCCCGCGCAAGGGTGGATTTCGCACAAGCAAACGGACAGCCGCGAGGGCTGTCCCTACGGATTGTGCGTTGAATTTTTAACATTGTTCTATGTGAGATTCTTCGCTGCGTTCAGAATGACAAGTCTGTACGAAATTGCGGCGTGCAAGGTTGGGCTCCGAGCACAAAAGCCTCTTGTTTGTGCAAGATGGATACGAATGAAAAATCGGCAAAAACGACAAAAAGAATCTGTTGAAATATCGGAATTATTCTGAAATATCTATTGAAAAACGTAGCAGTGCAATGGTATAATTAGGGATAAATTAAAATGGGAGGACTTTAAAATATGGCAAGTGATAAATTTGCAAAAGAAGGCTTGACCTTTGACGATGTATTGCTTATCCCTGCGGAAAGCGACATTCTGCCGAGCGATGTCGATGTTTCGACGCGCCTGACCAAAAACATTACGCTCAACACGCCGATTCTGACTGCGGCGATGGATACCGTTACCGAATCCAAAATGGCGATTGCCATTGCGCGTGAGGGCGGCATCGGCATAATTCATAAAAATATGTCCATTGATGCGCAAAAAGAAGAAGTGGACAAGGTGAAGCGCAGTGAAAACGGCGTTATCGTCAATCCGTTTTTCCTGCATGCGGACAATACCGTGGAAGAAGCGGATCAGCTGATGCACCGCTACAAAATTTCGGGCGTGCCGATTTGCGATGAAAACGGCAGATTGGTCGGGATTCTTACAAACCGCGATATGCGCTTTATGACGGATTACAGCGTGAAAATCGGCGACGTGATGACCAAGGAGCACCTGGTGACCTCCCACATCGGGACAACGCTTGAAGAAGCAAAAGCAATTTTGATGCAGCATAAGATTGAGAAGCTCCCGCTGGTAGACGACGGCGGCTATCTCAAAGGGCTTATCACGATTAAGGATATTGAAAAAAGCGTGCAGTATCCGAATTCCGCGCGTGACGCACAGGGCAGACTGCTTTGCGGTGCGGCAATCGGCGCAACGGCGGACGTGCTGGACCGCGCGGCGGCACTGGTGGAAGCGGGCGTTGACCTTTTGGCGCTCGATTCCGCGCACGGGCACAGCAAAAATATTCTGAAAGCGGTTTCCACTGTGAAAGCGGCGTTCCCGAACATCTCTTTGGTCGCGGGCAATGTTGCAACGGCAGAAGCAACCAAAGCCCTGATTGATGCGGGCGCGGACTGCGTCAAGGTCGGTATCGGCCCCGGTTCTATCTGCACCACGCGCGTGGTTGCGGGTATCGGTGTACCGCAGATTACCGCTGTATATGACTCCGCAAATGAGGCGGCAAAGGCGGGCATTACCGTGATTGCCGACGGCGGCATTAAATATTCGGGCGAAATTGTGAAAGCAATTGCCGCAGGCGCGTCTGCGATTATGGTCGGTTCGCTGATTGCGGGCTGTGAGGAATCCCCCGGCGAGACAGAGGTCTATCAGGGCAGAAGCTTTAAGACCTATCGCGGTATGGGCTCTATTGCGGCCATGAATCACGGCTCGAAAGACCGTTATTTCCAGACCAACAATAAGAAGCTCGTTCCCGAAGGAATTGAGGGACGTGTGCCGTATAAGGGCAAGCTGTCTGACACCATTTATCAAATGATGGGCGGACTCAAAGCCGGTATGGGCTATTGCGGCTGCCGCAATATTGAGGAATTGAAAACCAAAACAAAATTCATCCGCATTACGGGCGCGGGCTTAAAAGAAAGCCACCCGCACGACGTGTATATCACGAAGGAAGCACCGAACTATTCTGTGAATCTGTAAGGCGCACCGATAGAATATATGAAGAATGTATTTCCCACCCGTAAACCCACAAGATTGCAAAATTACGATTACAGCCAAAACGGATGCTATTTTGTAACGGTGTGTGTGAAAGACCGAAAACCGATTTTAAGCACAATCGTAAGGGGCGACGACCTCGGCGCCCCGAAAACAATCCGATTGAAACCGTACGGTAAAATTGCAGAAAAATATATTCAATCTATGGAAACGGCATATGATACTGTAAAAGTAGAAAATTATATTATTATGCCGAATCACGTGCATCTGTTAATTTCGATAGATACCTACGGGGCGCCGAGGTCGTCGCCCCCTACGGTTTCTACCATAATCGCGGCATTCAAAAGATTTGTAAATCAGGAAATCGGCGAAAATATATGGAAACGCTCGTTTTATGATGAAATTATCAAAAACGAAGTGCATTTTTTACGCGCGTGGGAATACATCGAATACAACGCCTTAAAGGAATACGCAAAGGAAAATCAAGAATAGATAAAATTTATCTATTCTTTGCAAACACAAAAAACGCAACAACAAAGGAGACTGAGAAATGTACGCAGATTTAATGGACACCATTGGGTTTGTCGCAAAATACGACGAAGAGGTCGGCGCGGCGATGGCAAAAGAGCTTGCCCGCCAGCAGAGAAATTTGGAACTGATTGCCAGCGAAAACATTGTTTCCCCTGCTGTGATGGCGGCAATGGGCAGTGTGCTGACCAACAAATATGCCGAGGGCTATTCGGGCAAGCGCTATTACGGCGGCTGTGAGTGCGTGGATATCGTAGAGGATATTGCGGTGAAACGCGCCTGTGAGCTGTTCGGTGCGAATTTTGCCAATGTACAGCCCCATTCGGGCGCGCAGGCGAATATGGCGGCGTATTTTGCACTGATTCAGCCCGGTGATACCGTTATGGGTATGAACCTTGCCGAGGGCGGACACCTGACCCACGGCTCGCCCGTCAATATGTCGGGTAAATACTTCAACTTCGTCGCATACGGCGTCAATGAGAACGGCTATATTGATTACGATGAATTTGAAAAGAAAGCCAAAGAGTGTCAGCCGAAGCTGATTGTTGCGGGCGCATCCGCATATCCGCGAGTGATTGACTTTAAACGCATTTCCGAAATTGCAAAGGAAGTCGGCGCATACTTTATGGTCGATATGGCGCATATCGCAGGCTTGGTTGCCGCAGGGCTGCATCCCTCGCCTGTCCCGTATGCGGACGTTATCACCACAACCACCCACAAGACCCTTCGCGGTCCGCGCGGCGGCTTGATTCTCACCAACGATGAAGAACTTGCAAAAGCGATGAACAAGGCGATTTTCCCCGGCACACAGGGCGGCCCGCTAATGCATATTATCGCAGGTAAGGCAGTTTGCTTCGGTGAAGCGCTGAAGGATGATTTCAAAGACTATCAACAGCGTGTAATTGATAACTGCCAAGCTTTGGCAAAGGGTCTTACTTCCCGCGGCATTGACCTTGTTTCCGGCGGCAGTGACAACCACCTGATGCTGGTTGACTTGCGCTCCACAGGCATCACAGGCAAGGAGCTGGAGCACAGACTCGACGAGGTTTATATTACCGCGAACAAAAATGCCATTCCGAATGACCCGCAGAAGCCGTTCGTCACCAGCGGCGTCCGCTTGGGCACGCCCGCAGTCACCACGAGAGGGTTGACGACAGACGATATGGATAAGGTTGCAGAATACATCGCGCTTGCCGCAACGGATTTCGACGCGAAAGCCGATTATATCCGCGCAGGCGTTAACGAAATCTGCGCAAGACATCCGCTTTACAAATAAAATACAGAATTTGCAGTCGGAAAGGAGCGGTCGCGCGTGCGGGAGATTATTGTTGCGAGTCAAAATCCGCAGGCGGCTGACCGAATCCGCGCAATTCTGCAAAGTGAGCATATTTTTGTAAGCAATATATACCGTTCGGGCGCGGAGGTGCTCTCTTTTGCGAGTATCCGCCCCGATGCGGTTGTTATTTGCGGGAAGCTGTCCGATATGTCTGCCGCGGCGCTTGCGGGAACTTTGCCGAACAGCTTTGATACCGTGTGGCTTGTGCCGTCAGGCGAACCGCTCCCCGTATATAGCAGCAATTTGATTGCCTTGCAGATGCCCCTGAACCGTATGGAGTTTTTGGACACCGTGCGGATGCTTGCCGCGACAGAATGCGACTGTGTCCGTCCGCGCAAAGCGGTGCGCACCGCAGAAGAGGATGAACTCCTGCACAAAGCCAAAACACGCTTAATGGAATGCCACCGATTTTCGGAGCGGGAAGCACATAAGCTTTTACAGCGGCGCGCCATGGAGTCGGGACTGCGTATGCTTGAGGTCGCAAGATTGGTGTTGGAGGAATAATCTATGGATTTCCCCACCCGCAAACCCAAAAGATTGCAAAATTACGATTACAGCCAAAACGGATGTTATTTTGTGACGGTGTGTGTTGCAGAGAAAAAATATTTGTTAGCACATTATAAGTCAAAAGCAGAAATTGTAGGGGCGGGTTTCCATGCCCGCCCGCAAGACGCTTTGATTCTGACAGATGTTGGTAGGGAAGTAGAAAAAACGATTCAATATATTGCCAAAAATTACGAAAACGTAAAAGTAGAAAACGCTGTCGTTATGCCGAATCATATTCATCTGCTGATTTTGTTAGATGATTTTGAAAGTCGGCTAACGGGCGGGCGTGGAAACCCGCCCCTACAGGGTGTGATAGGACAATTAAAATCCTACACAACAAAACGGTATCGCGAAATTACGGGCAATAAAACGGATAAACTTTGGCAACGCGGGTTCTATGACCGTGTTATCCGCAATGAAACGGAATATTTACGCGCGTGGGAATACATCGAATACAACGCTTTGAAAGAATACAAATAAACGAATCCATAAACAAATTATTTAAAAAATCACTAATAGACAAAAATTATCTACAAAAAGCACAACCGTATCTGCACAAAATTCTGCACAAAATGCAATCGCAGAAAAACGGGTGTGTGAAATGTGCTTGCAGGCAGACAAAAACAGGAAATCCTACAAAAACAAAACAGTCAAAAAACATCTACACACAAATTTTAATGACTCGATGTGCGTGATTGCACGGAAAAGAGGAATCTGTATATGAAAAAACATCAAAATGAGCCGCAAAAGGAATACATTCCGTTCGAGCAGCAAAAAATTGTAAATGTGGAAATCAATAAGGAAGTGCGAAAATCCTTTTTGGATTATTCCATGGCAGTTATTGTTTCCCGTGCGCTGCCCGATGTGCGCGACGGCTTAAAGCCCGTGCATCGGCGTATTCTCTATACGATGTTTGAAAATAATCTGTATCCCGAAAAGGCTTACAGAAAGTGCGCCGATACTGTCGGTTCGGTTTTGGGACGTTACCATCCGCACGGCGACGCGTCTGTGTATGACGCAATGGTGCGTCTGGCGCAGAGCTTCTCGATGCGCTATATGCTTGTGGACGGCCACGGCAACTTCGGTTCTGTCGACGGCGACCCGCCTGCGGCTTACCGTTATACGGAGTCGAGAATGAGCAAAATTTCGATGGAAATGCTCACCAATATCGACAAAAACACCGTCGATTTTATGCCCAACTACGACGACCGTCTGAAAGAGCCTGTTGTTCTGCCGTCCCGTTTCCCGAATTTGCTGGTCAACGGTTCTACGGGTATCGCCGTCGGTATGGCGACCAACATTCCGCCCCACAATATGCGTGAGGTCATTGACGGACTCAATGTTTTGATAGACAATCCCGACGCAACCGTCGAGGATTTGATGGAGCACATCAAAGGTCCCGACTTCCCCACGGCGGGTATCATTATGGGCAGAGCGGGCATCCGTGCCGCCTACGCGACAGGACGCGGCAAAATCACCCTGCGCGCGCGTGCGGAAATTGTCGAAAACGAGAAAAACGGCAGGTTTTCGATTGTCGTGACGGAGCTTCCCTATCAGGTCAACAAGGCGCGGCTGATTGAAAGCATCGCCGACCTCGTGAAGGATAAGCGTATTGAGGGCATTGCCGACATCAACGACTATTCCAGTCGCGAGGGTATGCGTATGGTCGTGGATTTGAAGCGTGACGCGAACCCACAGGTCGTCCTTAATCATCTGTTCCAGTATACGCAGCTGCAAATCACCTACGGCATCATTCAGATTGCGCTCGTAAACGGCGAGCCGAAAACCCTGACGCTCAAAGAAATTCTGCAAAAATATTTGGAATTCCAGTGCGAGGTCATTACGCGCAGAACGCAGTACGACCTCAAAAAAGCACAGGACAGAGAGCATATTTTAGAGGGTCTCGCCCGCGCAATCGATATTGTGGATGAAATTATCGCGACCATCCGTGCCTGTAAGGGCGGCACGCCCGAAGCAAAAGCCGCGATTATGGAGAAATTCGGCTTTGACGACCCGCAGGCGGCGGCAATCGTGGCGTACCGTCTCGGTCAGCTGGCGGGCTTGGAAATTAAAAAGATTTTGGAAGAACGCGACGAACTGCAGCGGAAGATTGCCGATTATTTGGAAATTCTCGGCTCGGAAGCACGCGTGCTGGAAATTGTAAAAACAGAGTTGAACGCCATCGGCGACAAATTCGCAGACGAGCGCCGCACCGAGATTGTCAGCGTCAGCGGCGAGGTGGATATTGAGGATTTGATTCCCGAAGAAACCTGCGTGTTTACGCTTACAAATATGGGCTATATCAAGCGTCAGCCTGTCGATACCTATCAGACACAGCACCGCGGCGGCAAGGGCATTAAAGGTATGACCCGCCGTGAAGAGGATATTGCCGAAACCATGTTCACCTGCTCAAGCCACGATTATATTATGTTCTTTACCTCGCTCGGACGGGCGTATCGCCTGAAAGGCTATGAAATCCCCGAGGGAAGCCGCTCCAGCAAGGGTATGAATATTGTCAATATTCTGCCGCTGACGGCGGAAGAAAAGGTAACCGCAATGATTCGCGTGCCCGATTTCGGCACAGAAGACGCATACCTTTGTATGGTTACGAAAAACGGGATTATCAAGCGCACGGAATTAGATGCGTATAAAAATATCCGCAAAAACGGTATTGCCGCTATCAATCTGGACGAGGATGACGAGCTGTGCTGGGTCAAGCTGACTGACGGCGAACAGCAACTGATGATTGCCACGAAAAAGGGTATGTGTATTTCGTTTAAAGAGGACGATGCGCGCTCTATCGGCAGAACGGCACGCGGCGTGAAGGCGATTACCCTCTCGGACGGTGACTGTGTTGCAGGCATGTGTGTACTCGACCCCGCAAAGAAGGTGCTGACCGTTTCCGAAACGGGCTACGGCAGACGTTCGGACGTTTCCAATTACCGTGTACAGTCACGCGGCGGCAAGGGCTTGATTAACTATCACACCAAACAGTACGGTGATGTTGCCGCAATCACAATGGTTTCCGAGGATGAGGATGTCATTTTGATTGCGTCCGATGGAGTGATTATCCGCATTTCCGCGGGCGACATCAGCGAGTTTGCGCGTCCGTCCAAGGGTGTGCGTGTAATGCGTATTTCTGAGGGCGAGAAGGTCATGACGCTGTCCGTCACGCCGAAGGAAGAAGAAAAAGCGGAGATTGCCGAGGGTGAAAACGCCGCAGAAAATGCAGATTCTGCCGATACCGCAGAACCCGCATCGGAATCGGTGGATAGCGAAGAATAATAGGTTTATATGCAACCCGTAGGGGCGGATGAAGGCATCCGCCCAAGCAAATCAGAAAATTTGTACAAACCAACGGCGTGGGCAAGGTCTTGCCTGCCCCTACAATCTGTGAATCAAATTTATTCTGTGCAAATTTTGCGGACGGACAAGGATGTCCGTCCCTACGCGTGAATCAAATACACTTTGTGCGATGTGAGATTCTTCGCCTACGGCTCAGAATGACAGGCTTTTCGGCCTTTATTCGCATACCGATTTTGCGCAAATAAAGAACCGAGCTGCGAAAATTCCTGTTTTGACGTACGCGGTGCGAATCCAAAATAACGGCTCCGAGCCTAAAAGGTGTCTGTTTTTTGCAAATTTGGTACGAAATAAAAATTTACAGAATTGACACAACTGCGGTGTATTTTCGTGTTATATATGTATACAAGAATAAGGAAACCCTTTTTGGGGAGCTTTTGTATATTTAGAAAAGAGAATGTGTATGGACGAACAAAAGAATACCACTTATGAAACGCCGCCGAACGGCACAGCTTCGGCACAGGCGGATTCGGTGTCTGCGCCGTCGGAAGCTTCGGGTGCGGCGTCTGCGCAACCCGCACAAAATCCGTATGCACAGAATAACGGTCAGCCGTCGGGAAATCCGTATGCAAACGGCGGTACACAGGGCGCGTATACGCAAAGCCCGTACGGATATACCGCACAGAACGCCCCCTCGGGCAGTGCGCAAAATCCGTACACACAAAATCCTTACGCGAACCGCGCACAGCAAGGCTACAGTCAAAATCCCTATGCGCAAAATCAAAATCCTTACGGAAACGGACAGAATCCGTATGGGCAGTACAGTACGGGCTACGGGCAATATCCGTACGGTCAGCCGACGTACCGCGCGCCGCAGATGCCCTATTACGGGCAGTATTACACAGGCGGCGGGTATGTGCCGCTGAACACGCCTGATTTCCAGAAGAAACGGGAGGACACCTCGCGCCTTCACAAAATGAGTATGGCGCACGGACTTTCCGTGCTGGGCTTTTCCCTGCTTGCGTTTGTGCTTAGCTTTCTTCTGCTTCTGATTCCCGGTTTTAAGTCCGTTTATCAGGAGAACACAAGCGCCTACATCGCGGTAAACGCCGTCTTTTCTTTGGTCATTATTTTTGTTCCGTTTCTTTTGAGCTATATTTATCAAAAAAAGCGGAATTTCATCAAAGATTTACCGCTTGGCACACCGTATGACGGCAAAGCCGCTGTCCTGCTCATTTTTGCGGGTCTGATGTGCTGTATTGCAGGCAGTTACGCGACCAATATATTATCTGCAATGGTGGAAGGGATGTTCGGAATCACTTTCACTATGCCGCAGGATGAAACTGTGCTGGATACAGTACCGAAAATCCTTTTGACGGTGCTCGGCACAGCGGTTGTTCCTGCGTTTGTCGAAGAATTTGCCATCCGCGGTACGGTGATGCAGCCTCTGCGGCGGTACGGCGATAAATTTGCAATCGCAATGTCAGCGCTCGTATTTGCAATGATGCACGGCAACATGGTGCAGATTCCGTTTGCGTTTATTGCGGGCATTGCCATCGGCTATGCGGTAACCGTCACAGGCTCGATGTGGGTCGGTGTAGCGATTCATTTCTTAAACAATTTTACTGCGGTTATGATGCAGGTCGCGGTCGATAATCTGGCGGAATCTGCGGCAAATCTCGTCATTCTTTCCATGGTCGGTGCGATTGGCGTTGTCGGGCTTGTCTGCGCGGTGCTGTATTTTAAAATGTATGCACGCGTGCCGATGGGCGGCGGCGAAGGCGTTTTACAGCGCGGAGAAAAGGGAAAAACCTATATTTGCACTGTGCCTATGATTTTAGCGTTTATATATTTGCTGATTGAAACGGCGCAATATGTGGAATTCTGATATGGAAAATACAGATTTTATGGCGGCAGCGCTTCAGGCGGCAAAGGAAAGTGCCGCTGAGGGCGAAGTGCCCGTCGGCGCGGTAATTGTGCGGCGCGGCGAAATTGTTGCTGTCGGCAGAAACCGACGCGAAACCGTCAAGGATGCGCTTTCGCATGCCGAAATTGAGGCAATCCGTACCGCGTGTGCGGTTTTGGGCGGCTGGCGGCTTTGGGAGTGCGAAATGTTCGTCACATTAGAACCGTGCCCGATGTGTGCGGGCGCGATTCTCAATGCACGTCTGAGAAAGGTAACCTTCGGTGCATACGATTCGAAAAACGGCGCGGTGGAAAGCGTTATGCATCTGTTCGATTACCCTTTTACACATAAGCCGCTGTATGAAGGCGGTGTGCGGGAAGCAGAATGCGCCGCAGTTCTGTCGGATTTTTTCCGCGATTTGCGGAAGAATAAAGAAAAAGAGAAGCGGACAGATCTGCACGGAGCGTAGGGGCGCTTTACGAATCGCCCGAGCAGAGTTCGATTTTGTACAAAACCAACGGCGATGCAATCACGCGTAGGGGCGAACTGTGTTCGCCCGCGGACAGCCGCGAGGGGTGCGGGTCTCCGGTGGAGAGCTCTAAGCGAAGCTTAGAAGCACCGACCGAGCCGGCAGGCGAGAAATGTCCCTACGGATTCTGCGTTGCATTCGGTTTGTGCGCTGTGAGATTCTTCGCTGTCGCTCAGAATGACAAATTTGCACAGAACGTAGGGGCGACGGTCTCGTTTGCTGACACCTACATTCTTACTGTAAGCAAGTAAAGAACCGAGCATAAAAATCCCCTGTTTTCTCAAAATGAGTACGAAACAAAAATAGATACGAAATAAAAAGGAGATATAAAAACATGAGTGAAGGTTGTTCCGGAAATTGCAGTTCCTGTTCTGAGAACTGCGAAAAGAAAGATTTGCGGTTGCCCGCAAACAAATACAGCTCAGTGAAAAAGGTTATCGGTGTCGTCAGCGGCAAGGGCGGCGTCGGCAAAAGCCTTGTTACGTCCCTTTTGGCGGTGGCGGCGCAGAGCGCAGGCAAGCAGACCGCCATTTTGGATGCGGACGTCACAGGTCCGTCCATTCCGAAAGCATTCGGTCTGCATGGCCGCGCAGAGGGCAGTGATGAGGGGATTTTTCCGATGCAGACCAAAACAGGGATTCGTGTGATGAGCGTGAACCTGCTGTTGGAAAAAGAAGATGCACCCGTGATTTGGCGCGGTCCGGTGATTTCGGGTATGATTAACCAGTTTTGGCAGGAAGTGATTTGGGGCGATGTGGATTATATGTTCGTCGATATGCCGCCCGGCACAGGCGATGTACCGCTGACCGTGTTTCAGGGTCTGCCCGTGGACGGTATTGTAATCGTCACCACCCCGCAGGACTTGGTAACGCTGATTGTGAAAAAGGCGTACAATATGGCGAAAATGATGAACATCCCCGTTTTGGGACTGGTCGAGAATATGAGCTATTTTGAGTGTCCCGACTGCGGTAAGAAGTATGCAATTTTCGGCGAGAGCAAAATTGACGAGGTCGCAAAGGAGCTGGATGTGCCCGTCCTTGCCCGCCTGCCAATCGACCCGAAAACTGCCGCATTGGTCGACAAAGGCGCGGTAGAGCTTGCCGACACCGATATATTCGGCAGTGTGCTTGCGAAATTATAAGTCTATCCCCCGCATTCTTCGGCATGCGGGGGATTTTTGTGTCGGATTCCGCACAATCCAACGGTGAATCGCCAATCGTAGGGAACGACCTTACGTGTCGTTCCGTAAATTCTGCGCAACCCAACGGCGAACCGCAACCCGTAGGGGCGGATGTCCTCATCCGCCCGCAAAAATCGCACAATCCCACGGCGACAGACACCCCGTAGGGGCGATTCACGAATCGCCTGAGTAAGGTTGGATTTCACGCCACCCCGCGAAATCCGCACAATTCAACGGCAGCCGCACCGCGTAGGGGCGAACTGTGTTCGCCCGCCGAATCAGATGAAACCCCACGGAACGACACGTAAGGTCGTTCCCTACACGTGTAACGAATGCACTGTGTGCCGTGGGCGACACGGACAGCCGCGAGGGGTGCGGGTCTCCGGTGGAGAGCTCTAAGCGAAGCTTAGAAGCACCGACCGAGCCGGCAGGCGAGAAATGTCCCTACGGTTTGATATAAATTTTAACAACGGCGCAAGCGAGAATTCTTGTCTGCACCAAGTCCCACTTGAGAGGAGCAATACATTCGACCTACAAAGTAAATTAACAATTAAATATCCAAATTTTCCACATATTTTGCGTTCTTTTCGATAAACAGGCGGCGGGGTTCTACCTTGTCGCCCATTAAAATGGAGAAGGTTTCGTCTGCTTCCATCGCGTCTTCCATATTGACGCGCAGCATGGTGCGGAAATTCGGGTCCATGGTGGTTTCCCAAAGCTGTTCGGGGTCCATTTCACCGAGACCCTTGTACCGCTGAACGTCGCAGCTGCCGCCCAATTCGGCAATCAGCGCATCGCGTTCTTCGTCGGAATACGCATACATATGCTTTTTGCCCTTGGAAACCTTAAACAGCGGCGGCTGCGCGATATACACATAGCCGTGCTCAATCAGCGGCCGCATGTAGCGGAAAAAGAATGTCAGCAGCAGGGTGCGGATGTGCGCACCGTCGACGTCGGCATCCGCCATAATTACAACTTTATGATAACGGAGCTTTGTGATGTCAAAATCGTCGCCGATACCCGTGCCCAAAGCGGTAATAACGGGCGTCAGCTTTTCATTGCCGATAACCTTGTCGATACGCGCTTTTTCCACGTTAAGCATTTTGCCCCACAGCGGCAGAATCGCCTGGATATTTCTGTCTCTGCCCTCTTTGGCAGAACCGCCTGCGGAATCACCCTCAACAATATAAATTTCGGTGTTTTCGGGATTTTTATCTGTGCAGTCCGCCAATTTACCGGGCAGGGAATTGCTTTCCAGCGCAGATTTCCGTCTGGCATTGTCGCGCGCCTTACGCGCCGCCTCGCGTGCGCGCGAAGCGTCCAGCGCCTTATTGAAGATTGCCTTCGCCACGCTCGGGTTTTCTTCAAAATAGGTCATCATTTTGTCGTAAATCATTTTGGATACAACGCCCGTCATTTCGGTGTTGCCCAATTTGCTCTTGGTCTGCCCCTCAAATTCAGCTTCCGTCAATTTCACACTGATTACAGCAGTCAAGCCTTCGCGGACATCCTCACCCGAAAGCTTTTTATCAGAGTCCTTTAACAGACCGAATTTTTTGCCGTAATCGTTGAACACTCTTGTCAGCGCGGTTTTAAAGCCCTGCTCGTGCGTACCGCCGTCTATGGTGCGCACATCGTTTGCAAAGCTTAAAATAATTTCGTTGTAGCCGTCGTTGTAGGATACCGCCACCTCGGCGCTCTTGTCACCGTTGACGGTGGTGAAGTGCATTACATCCTCGTGTACGGGAGAAAGCCCGCGGCTTGTGTTGATGTATTCCACAAAAGAGCGAATACCGCCCTCATAGCAAAACTCCTCGCGGCGGATGTCGCCCTCGTCGCGGCGGTCTGTCAGTGTAATGGAAAGTCCTGCATTCAAGAACGCCTGCTCGCGCAAACGGCGTTCCAGCACTTCATATTCATATACGGTAGTTTCGGTAAACACCTCAGGATCTGCTTTGAATTTGATAAACGTACCTGTTTCTTCGGTATCGCCAATAATTGTCAAATCCGTTTTAATATCGCCGCGCTCAAAACGCTGGTGATACGTATGCCCCTGGCGGCTGACTTCAATTTCAAACCATTCGGACAGCGCGTTAACAACAGAAGAACCAACGCCGTGCAAACCGCCCGACACCTTATAGCCGCTGCCGCCGAATTTACCGCCCGCGTGCAGAACCGTCAGTACGACTGTCACCGCAGGCAGACCCTCTTCCTCATTCATATCCACGGGAATCCCGCGCCCGTTGTCGCGCACAGTAATCACATTGTCGGGCAGAATTTCCACCTCGATATGCGTACAGTAACCCGCCAGCGCTTCGTCCACCGAGTTATCGACAATTTCATAAACCAAATGGTGCAGTCCCTTTGGACCTGTCGAACCGATATACATACCGGGACGCTTCCGAACCGCTTCCAAGCCCTTTAAAACCTGAATGGCGTCCGCACCGTATTCCTCGGTGACAGCGGTATCCATCAATTCTTCATTTGTCCCGATGTTTACTTCGTTTTCCATATTTTCCTCCGAAGACCGAACACAAAATGTGCCCGCATTTTTTCTGTTTCTATGTTTCATTCTTGTGGATTGGCTTTTTTGTAGGGGTTGTGAAAATTTGTCATTCTGAACGAAGTGAAGAATCTCACATTGAACAGGGTAAATTTGATTGACGGTAGGGCGGGAGGCTTGCCCCCGCCGTAGCTTTGTGCGTGATTCAACCTCGCTCGGGCGGGCGCGCAATGCACGCCCCTACGCCTGCTGACAATTTATACGGAGTTTAAGCGGTGTGGAATCCCTACGAGATATGCGTTGCGATTGGTTTGTGTATATCAAATTCGTTTAAAAATCGTCGCAGTCGAGAGGGGAGAGATGTACACCATTCTGTCGTTGTTTTCCACGGTAACCAAAAAGGATTTCGGCAAATCGTAGGAGACCGTTTTGGAAAATCCCGTTTTTTCCGCCTCGCTTAAATATTCCCGCGTCGCTTTGTTGACGGTGGTATTGTCCAAATCAAAAATGCCGAGCAAATCCTTTGTGCGAATCAGCTGTTCGCCGCCGATGTCCAAGTACATTACAGCACCCTGCCTTTCTCCATATGAAAGGTGCGTCCCTCGCACAGGCGCAGGACGGTGGTCGGGTCACAGCAGGTGATAAATACCTGCTTGCCGCTGATGTGGTTCAGAATATAATCCTGTCGGTTTTCATCCAGCTCACTCATCACATCGTCCAAAAGAATGACGGGTTCTTCGCCCGTTCGGTCACGCAGAATGCTCGCCTCGCTCAGCTTCATCGCCAATGCCGCCGAGCGCTGCTGCCCTTGTGAACCGAAAGTACGCGCCGAAAGCGAATCAATCTGAATCTGCAAATCGTCGCGGTGCGGACCTGCTGTTGTCATTTTATTGCATATATCGTCTCTTCGGCTGTCTGCAAGCTGTTTTTTCAACAAATCCTTTACAGCATACGGGTCGCCCTCGTAACCGCCGAAATTACTGACATAGTTAATTTTTAACTTTTCCTTACTGTTTGACAGTCCGTCATAGATTTCTGCGGATTTTTCACTCAGCAGATTGGTGTACCAAACACGTTCCGACACGACTGCCGCGCCGTAAGACGAAATTTTTTCATCCCACACTTCTAAAGTATCAAACAGTTCGGGATGATACTGAATATCTTTTAACAGCGCATTGCGCTGATTTAAGGTATGGTTATATTTTGCAAGTGCCTTTGCATACTGCGGCTTTAATTCGCACAGCGCCGTATCCAAAAATCGGCGGCGAAACAAAGGTCCTTCTTTCACAAGTGACAGATGCGAGGGCGCAAACACGACGGCATAAAATTCCCCAACCAATTCCGCGGGGGATTTCAGCGTAATGCCGTTTTTCATAGCGGTTCGCTTTTGGTCTATAAACAGATGCGCGTTTTGTTCTCTGCCCTTTGCGAAAAAAATCATTTCATTCTTTGCAAAAGGCGCATCAAAACCGACCATTTCACGATCACGGCGGCAGCGAAAGCTTTTACAGCCTGTAAACAGCCATATGCTTTCCAGCAAATTGGTTTTGCCCTGTGCATTTTCGCCGAAAATGACGTTTACCCCTTCTGCGGGTTCAATATACGCCTTTTCAATATTCCGAAAATTCTGAATATTTAACCCTTTCACAATCATTAATTTCGTACCTTTCTTGTGGGATGGGGGAGTTATTGTGCTCGGAATCCGACTAAGCCTCCCTTGTCAAAGGGAGGGGGACCGCGTTAGCGGTGGAGGGATTCTTTTCGTACCGTTTTTGCTGAAATTTGGAAGTTTTGGTGCTCGGAGCCGCACTTTGCTTTCAGTCAGTTTGTGCAGAATTCGGACGTTGCCCGCCGTAGGTTTATATAAAATAAAAGTTTTTGTGGGGCACCGAGTCGTCGCCCCCTACAGTTCTACAATTTACCGTTAGTTTTGCGCAGATTTTTGGACTTGCTCGGGCGATTCATGAATCGCCCCTACGGGTTTGTGCATTACATCCGTTTCTTATGCTTCCTTTTTTACAACAAAATGCTGTCCTTCAAATGAAAACGCATCGCCGTCGCGCAGTTTTTTGCCGCGTTGGGTGCAAACCTCTCCGTTCACTTTGATTTGTTCGTCTTCAACCAGCATTTTCGCCTGACCGCCTGTGCCGACAACACTTGCAAGCTTTAGGGCGGCGTCCAGCCGAATAAATTCTGTGGTTATAAAAATTTCTTTTAAAACTTTCGGGGCAACCTTTGCCTGTATTTTTATCTTTTTCATTCTGTTTTCAATCTCACCGGCAGTACTAAGAAGAGGAAATTTTCCCCTTCCGTTGGCGTAATCAAAATCGGCAGTATCGGACTGCTAAGCTTTACAACAACTTCATCTGCATCGCAGACGCGCAGTGCGTCCAGCAAATAACGGTTGTTAAAGCCGATTTCCATCTTGTTGCCCGACCCCTTGCAGGGCAGTTTGTCGTTTGCCGTACCGAGAGCAGTCGTGCTGGAAATTTTGATTAAATCCTCGTCAAAAATGCATCGAATCGGGCTTTTTGCACGGTCTGTGATAATCAAAGACGTTCTTTCAATACTGTTAATCAGCATTCTTGTATTCACGGTAATTTCGCCTGTAACATTTCCCGAAATTGCCGCTTGATAATTTAAAAATTCACCCTCTAAAAGACGGGAAACGATACGGTAATTGCCGATTTCAAACACGATAAAGCGTTTGCCGACATTCATGGATACGGTTTCCTCCGCGCCGTTTGTTAGCTTGATAACCTCATTGAGCGTCTTTTTCGGCGCAACAAAAATCTTTTCTTCGCCTTCATAATCGATTTCTTCATTGCGGATAGCCAAACGGAAACCGTCCACAGCAACAAGACGAATCTTTTTCTCGCGGATTTCAAAACGCACGCCTGTGTGTACAACCTTAACATCGTTTTCGGCAGTTGCGAAAATCGTTTTGCGAATCATATCCTTTAAAAGCTCGCTGTCAATCACAATCGGATAACCGCTTTCTACAGACGGCAGTTCAGGATATTCCGCCGCGGAAATACCGATTAGCGAAAATTCCGCATCGCCGCTTTTAATACGGCAGACAAGACGCTCGTCAACTTCAATACGCACAGTCTCGTAAGGCAGGCTTCTCAAAATATCGCAAAGGATTTTTGCATTGAGTATTACGCTTCCCTGTTCTTCTACACGTGCTTCCATAGTTGTAATGATGCCGACTTCCAAATCGTAGCCCGTGAGCGTCAGTAAATTTTCTTCTGCCTGCAACAGAATGCCTTCAATTGCAGGGATAGAAGATTTGGAAGAAACCGCCCTTTGCACATTTGAACAAATCTCAGACAGCTTTTGCGTATCGCATATCACTTTCATAAAGATTTTCCTTTCTAAAAATAATTCTATATATTTCTTTTATAGTTTAAGAAGTAGGGGCGGAATAAAATGTTGAAAACCTATACTTCATTTAGAACTATAAGCTTTTAAGGGCATTTTTTCCGTGTAAAAAACTTGTTAAAAATATTTTGTTTTCAACAGTTAATTTTCGACTACTGTTTCTATGTTTAAAACTGTACTGTCGAAAATCAAAAAATGTTCAAAAGTTTCGCCCGCCTTTTCAAAGGCGGTGGGGTGCAGGGGCAACGCCCCTTGCTCGCCGTTCGCAAACGGCGAAATTCTTTTATTTGGAAAGCGCAGGAGAGGCATAAAACATTCCGGTGGAATGTTTTATGGTGGAGAACCCTCGCCGGGGGTTCTCCGAACGGCGGTACGCCGTTTTTTGTTTCGTACCCACCGTGCTAAAAATAGGGAATTTTTGTGTGTGAGCGCTTCGTGAATCTCCCCTACAGTATTTTTGAAACCCGTTAGATTACACAAAATCAGACATTGTTCGGGCGGGCGTGGAAACCCGCCCCTACAGATTGTGCATCACCGTTGATTTTTCGTAAAATCCAACCTTGCTCGGGCGCGCAATGCACGTCCCTACGGTTTGTACGCCGCCGTTGATTTGTGCAGATTTTGACGGGCGATTCGTGAATCGCCCCTACGGGTTCGATGGATTATTTTACACACCGTAGGGACAGACCTCGCGGCTGTCCGTCTTTTCCCGCCTTACGCTTCCTGCACATTCTTAATAATATTTTCTACGAGCGATTTAAATTCTTTATCTTTATCCATTTTATCCGCAACGCTGTCTATAGAGTGCTTGACGGTAGAATGGGTTTTGCCGTTGAAAACCTTGCCGATTTCTTCTAAAGACATGCCCGTCATTTCACGGATGATATACATAGCGATTTGCCGCGCGTCTTTGATGTTTTTGTCACGCTTGTCCGAGGTGATATTGTTGACAGAAACGCCCATCGTCAGCGCGACCTGTTCGAGAATCTTTTCACGCACGACGGAAACGGGCTGTGTGGTGTTCATCAATTCTTTAATGGCATCTTTGGTAATTTCAATCGTCGGCGTTGTGCCGAGCAACAGACAGATTGCCTGCAATTTTTTAACCGCGCCCTCTAACTGCCGTACGTTGTGGCTGACCTGTTCGGCGATGAATTCCACGACATTATTCGGAATCGGAAATGCAATTGCGTCCGCCTTATTTTTGATAATCGCCATACGCATTTCAAAATCGGGCGGCTGCACGTCGGCAGTCAAGCCCCATTCAAAACGGCTTTTGAGACGTTCGGTCAGTTTTGGAATTTCATTCGGCGGGTTATCGGACGAAAGCACGATTTGCTTGCCGTCCTCGGTTAAGGAATTGAAAGTGTGGAAAAATTCTTCTTCTATTGAATTTTTACCCGCGATAAACTGAATGTCGTCGACCAACAGCGCATCCGCCTTGCGGTATTTTTCACGCAGTTCATAGGTATTGGAATTGCGGATATGTTCAATGATGTCATTCGTGAAATTTTCACTGGTGACATAAATAATAGAAGCATCGGGATTTTGCCGCTTCATATAGTTTTCAATCGCTTTTAAAAGGTGCGTTTTGCCGAGTCCGCTTTTGCCGTAAATAAACAGCGGATTATAGGTTTTGCCGGGGTTTTCGGCAACCTTTTTTGCCGCCGCATAGGCATAGTTATTGGATTTGCCGACAACAAAGTTTTCAAAACTGTTGCCGCGGTTGTTAATAACCAGCTCGTCCGAAGCCGCTGCGGGTTTCGGTACGGCAATAGGCGCTGTCGGCTCTGCTTCTTTTTCCACCAGAATGATTTCCACACGGACGGGGAAGCCTAAAATACTGTAAAAAGCCTGTTCTAAAAGCTCATTAAATTTTTTTTCCACAATGCCGAATTTAAATTCGCTTTCAATACCCAGCGTAACCTTTTCCCCGTCAAACTGTACAATATACAGGGGTTCCAGCCAAAGCGAAAAAACAGCATTGGAAATGCCGCCGTCGGTTTTAATGTAGGTGCAAACGGCGTCCCATAATTCGGAAAGAGAGTCCATTTCGTTTCTCCATTCAAAAAAATCTGTTAAAGCTTGCGCAAAAAAGCGAAAAATCAAAAATTTCGCGTGAAAAGCCCATTTTCGGGTTTCTGATGGTTTTCGTATCCCTACTCTGTTATAGGGTAAATGGGCAATATATGCGCGCAAAAGCGATATTTCCACATATACATTTATTATATTAGCATAAGCCGAGCATTTTTTCAACTGTTTTATGAAAGTTATATATATAATTAGTATAGGGCGATTTGGTGGAAACATATTGGATAATTTTTTATAATTTACTTTTGCGATGTGCACAAACTCCCTCAGTTACACCTGCGGCGCAGAATGACAACTTTTTCCGAACTCCGTAGGGGCGAAACTTTGATTTTTTTCAATCCGCCGGCGGGCAAGTAAAGAACCGAGACAAAAAACTTCCAAAATTCATCTCATTCGGTACGACTTAAAAATCTATATATTGTTTTTTAAAGAATCGGCGGCACAATTTGTAGAATTGCTGTCTTACGCAATGCAAAAAAACCTTGTAAAAATGATAAAAACGTTGACAAACCGTGCAAAATTAGTATATAATTACTACTCGCAGACATTTCCTACAGGAACGGAGGATTGAAATTATGAAAAGAACGTACCAGCCTAAGAAGCGTCATCGCAAGATGGAACACGGCTTCCGTAAAAGAATGGCGACCAGAAACGGCAGAAAAGTTCTTGCCCGCCGCAGAAGCAAGGGCAGAAAGCAGCTTTCTTACTAAAGAGGGCAAACCGATTTGAAACATACGGAAATACTAAACCGAAACGCAGATTTTCGGCGGCTCTATCACCGCGGGAAATCTTATACAAATCCTGCACTGGTTGTTTATTATCAAAGAAACCGTGCGGGAATTTGTCGTATCGGCATTACCGTAAGCAAAAAAATCGGCAATGCGGTACAGCGCAACCGCTGTAAGCGCATTATCCGCGCCGCGTATGCAGAAATTGAACCGCTCCTTTCGGGGAATTTTGATTTTGTTTTTGTGGCGCGCGGCAAAACCAAGTATCTGAAAAGCACCGAAATCAAAGCCATTATGCTTTCCATACTCCAAAAAGCGGGAGCCATTGAAATATGAAAGAATTTGCGATAAAGTGTATTCGCTTTTATCAGCGAAAAATTTCTCCGCTTTTTCCGCCGCGGTGTAGATTTTATCCGACCTGCTCACAGTACATGCTGACGGCAATCGAACGGTTTGGAATTTTAAGAGGCGGTTTACTCGGTACATGGCGTCTTTTGCGGTGTAATCCACTGTTTCCGGGCGGGTATGACCCCGTGCCCGAAAGACGAGACAAACATCAAACAAAATAAGGAAGGCTTCGGGAGTGTCCGAAGCAGTCCGCAAGGCAGCCGCCTTGCTCGGAGGATCATACATGACAAAACTGTATGAATTTTTAGGTATCCCCTTTGGCTTTGTCATCGCCCTGTTTTATGGGCTGACAGGTAACTATCTGCTTTCTATTTTCTGCCTGACGGTCATTGTCCGTCTCTGCCTTTTGCCCTCGGCAGTCAGCCAGCAGAAGGGAATGGCAAAACAGGCAAGATTACAACCGAAACTGCGCCGTATTCAGCAGAAATATGCAGGTGACCAAAGAAAAATTCAGGAAGAAACACAGGCGCTTTATCAGCGCGAAGGCACATCTGCCATGACGGCAGGTTGTTTGCCGACGCTCATTCAGCTGCCGATTATGCTTGGACTGTTTCAGGTAAACTACCATCCGTTTTCGATGGTTTTGCGCCTGCCGACAGAGGTAGTTACCGCGTTAAAGGATGCGGCGGCACCGTTTGCAGAAGTCGGCGCAAAAGCGGCTTCGACACGGTTGGAGCTGTATGCGCTGGAGCATTTCAGCGAGCTTGACAAAGCGGCGATTCCCGGGCTTACAAGCGAAATGATTCTGAAAATCGAGCAGTTTATCGAACGCTTCAGCCTGTTTGGATTAGACCTTTCCAGAACACCCGATTTTAAAACCTTTGACGCATATTGGATGATTCCGATTGTTTCGGGCTTAATCGCATTGGCAATGAGCGTTTACTCTTTACTGCGTCAAAGAAAAACCAATCCCGAAATGGCGAAAAATCCGACGATGGGATGCATGATGCTGTTTACGCCTGCCATGCAGATTTACTTTGCATTCCTGTTTCCCATCAGCGTCGGTATTTATACCATCATGTCCGTTTCGCTTTCCTTTGTACAAATGATTGTGCTGAATCATATTTTCGCGCCGAAAAAGGTGCTTGCAAAGGTAATGGTGGAAGAAACGATTTACCGCCGTTCCAAAGAGGAAAACACCAAAAAGGTGAAAGCGATGCAGGAAACGGACGAATAAGGAGTAATTTTAGAATGATTAAAGAAGTTATCAAGTCCGCCGCAACGATTGACGCGGCAAAAGCCGCCGCCATGGCGGAGCTGGGACTTAACGAGGATGACGATTTTCATTATGAAGTCCTCAAAATGCCCGCGAAAAAGATTTTAGGTCTGTTCGGCGGTTCGCCTGCGGAAGTAAAGGTTTCCGTAGAAGTACCCGATGCGGCAAAACCTGCGGAAAAGAAGAAAGAATTTGCACCGAAGCCGAGAGCGGAAAAACCGCGTGCGCCGAAGAAGGAAAAGAAAACCGATAGCGTGCAAAAAGCGGAAAAAGCGCCGCAGAAGAGTGAGAAAAAAGAATCCGAGCCTGTAAAATCTTTTACCGAACGGAAAGAAAACTTAACGCCTTCCGATGGACATAAGCAGACAGAAGAATATATTGTTTCCATGGTCAAAGCACTCGGCATTGCAGAATGCACGATTCAGACCTTTGACAGTGAAGAGGAAGTCCTGTTTGAGCTGGAATGCGGTGAGGATTACGGCATTGTCATCGGCAGACGCGGGGAAACACTGGATGCGATTCAATATCTTGCCCGCATGGTGGAAAATAAAGGCAGACAAGGCTACAAGCGTGTATCCATCAATGTCGGCAATTACCGTGAGAAACGGGAAGCGGCGCTGACCGCGCTTGCCGAAAAGGATGCGGCAAGAGTTTTGCGCACAGGCAGAAGTCTGGCGCTTGAACCGATGAATCCCTATGAGCGCAGAATCATTCATACCGCCATTCAGGGAATTGAAGGCGTAACCTCTTATTCCACCGGTATGGATTTGGACCGCCGCGTCATTATCGCTCCCGAAGGCGCACCGAGAAATACGCGCGGGGGCAGAAGCGATTACCGTCGGGACAACCGCGATAACCGCGACCGCAGAGACCGCCGTGACCGTCCGAAACGCGAGCCGTATGTGCCCGAAATTTCGGAAACCCGTGAAAAGCACAGCGATGCAGCAGGCATTTCCCGCTACGGTAAAATCGAAGTGAAAAAAGATACTGCGGCAGAAGAATAAATTTGAGAATACATCTGCACAGCAGAAGAGATGATTTTGAGGGTTACCCCTCGTGACCGACAGGCGGGGCTTTTCCCGCCTGTTTTTATTTCGTACCATATGAGATAAAATGGTGGGTTTTGGTGCTCGGTTCTTTACTTGCCCGCAGTCGGTTTTGTACAAAACATAGGGTCGATTCACGAATCGCCCGCGAAAATTTCCACGAACCAACGGCGAGCGTAGGGGCGTGCATCGCGCGCCTGCGGGCGAACGCAGTTCGTCCCTACGTGTTACCACGAATTTGTCATTCTGAGCCATAGGCGAAGAAGCTCCTATCGCACAGTGTGCGTCTGAAAAAATCCCACCCCCATCCAAGAAAAACGAGGTAAATTTATGTCCACAATCGCTGCAATTTCCACGGCACAGGCGGCGGGCGGTATCGGAATCGTCCGTATTTCAGGTGAAAAAGCCCTGTTTGTAGCCTCTCAGATTTTCAGAACCGCATCAGGCATAAATCTGCAATCGCTGAAAGGCTACAGAGCCGCGTTCGGACACGTAATTGCAGACGGTAAACCGATTGACGAAGGCATTGCAACGGTTTTTCGCGCGCCGAAAAGCTATACGGGCGAGGATGTTGTGGAGATTTCCTGCCACGGCGGGTTGTATATAACCAAGCAGGTGTTGCGCGCCGCACTGCAAAACGGTGCGCGTCCTGCCGAGGCGGGAGAATTCACCAAACGCGCCTTTCTCAACGGCAAACTGGATTTGACCAAAGCCGAGGCAGTGATGCAGTTGATTTCGGCACAGGGTGCGCAGTCAAGCGCCGCCGCACTCGGCGTGCTGGAGGGAACGCTTTCCCGTGAAATTGCCGCTGTTTCTGAACGTCTCAAGTCCGCATGCGCCGCATTGGCGGCTTGGGTCGATTATCCCGACGAAGAAATTGACGACCTTTCGGATGCATCTCTTGCGGAGACGGTTGATTTTTCTGTCGCGGCGCTTCAAAATCTGCTGTTACGGTTCGACAGCGGACGGGCTGTGCTGGCAGGAGTAGATACCGCCATCGTCGGCAAGCCGAATGTCGGAAAGTCCACGTTAATGAACCGTTTTGTCGGTGCAGAAAAGTCCATTGTCACAGATATTGCGGGCACAACGCGCGATGTGGTAGAGGAAACCGTAACCGTCGGCAATGTTGTTCTGCGCCTTTCGGATACTGCAGGTTTGCGGGAAACAGGGGACGCAGTAGAAAAAATCGGTGTGGAACGCGCGCGCAAAAAAGTGGAAAACGCTGTACTGATTTTGGCTGTGTTTGACGGTTCTGCACCGTTGACAGAAGAGGACGAGGACTTGATTTCCCTTTGTACAGACAAAAAAGCAATTGCTGTGGTCAATAAGACGGATAAAAACCGTCTATTGGATAACAAAATATTAGACATAGTGTTCAATAAAGTGGTTTACATTTCCGCAAAAGAAAACAAAGGCATGGCGGAATTGGAATCTGCGGTAGAGGAAACTTTAGGCACGGCAGATTTTGACCCATCTGCGGCAACACTGATGAATGAACGGCAGTTTTCCTGCTGTGCGGCGGCGTTGGACAGTCTTCTGGAGGCGAAATCTGCCCTCGAATGCGGTATGACGCGCGATGCGATTGAGGTCAGCATGGATGCGGCAATTGAGAATTTGGATGTTTTAACCGGACAGCGCGCCACAGAATCCGTGGTTGATGAAATATTTTCTCAATTTTGTGTCGGGAAATAAGGTTATTTCGGACAAAGCCAACGGTAATATACCGCCCGTGAAATGCAACCCGTAGGGGCGATTCACGAATCGCCCGCCGAAGTCTAATGAAATTTCACGGACGGACAAGGCGTAACTCCCTCAGTCTCGCTTCGCTCGACAGCTCCCTCGAAGAGGGAGCGTTAAGCGGTTGGCGGATTGTATCGTCCCTATGCGTTTATCAAATTCGCTCTGTGCCGTGTGAGATTCTTCGCTTGTGGCTCAGAATGACAAGTCTGCATATACTTGCGTAGGGGCGAACTGTGTTCGCCCGCGAAAATCATACAACCCAACGGTGCCGCGCAGGACGTCAAGGCTTTCTGACCGTGGACACAAATTCTTTCTAAATTTTTATCCTGTGGTGATACTATGGAATATTTTGCAAAACAATATGACGTCGCCGTTATCGGGGCGGGGCACGCCGGTATTGAAGCGGGTCTTGCTGCCGCACGATTGGGCTGTTCGGTGATTGTATTCACCGTAAACCTCGATTGGATTGGCAATATGCCGTGCAATCCGTCCATCGGCGGGACATCGAAAGGGCATCTTGTCCGCGAAATCGATGCGCTTGGCGGCGAAATGGGCAAGGCGGCAGACAAAACCGAAATTCAATCCCGTATGCTGAACCGCGGAAAAGGACCGGCGGTGCACTCTCTGCGCGCGCAAATTGACCGCCGCGAATACTCCAAATATATGAAGCATACCCTTGAGTTGCAGGAGAATTTGGATGTCAAGCAGGCAGAAGTCGTTGACCTGCAAAAAAATGCAGACGGACTTTGGGCGCTGAAAACCAAATTAGAGGCGATTTATACGGCAGAAACCGTCATACTTGCTACGGGGACGTTCCTCGGCGGACGTGTGTATATCGGCGATATTTCCTACGAAAGCGGACCTGACGGCATGTTTCCCGCAACGGAGCTTTCCGCAGCGCTTTATAAGCTGAACATCCCCCTGCGCCGCTTTAAAACAGGTACGCCGTCACGCGTGAACCGCCGCAGTGTGGATTTTTCGGTTTTGGAAGTGCAGGAAGGGGACGAGACCACCGTACCGTTTTCCTTTGATACCGAAACCCCGCCCGAAAACAAAGCGGAATGCTACATCGCTTATACCAACGACGAAACGAAGCGTGTGATATTAGAGAATATTCATACCTCTCCCTTATACAGCGGCAAAATTCACGGCGTCGGGCCGCGCTACTGCCCGAGCTTTGAGGATAAAATTATGCGTTTTCCCGATAAGGAACGCCATCAATTATTTGTAGAGCCTTGCGGATTGGATACCGAAGAACTGTATTTGCAGGGAATGTCCTCTTCACTCCCCGAAAGCGTGCAGTTACGGTTTCTGCGCACCATTAAGGGCTTGGAGCATGTGGAAGTCATGCGCACCGCTTATGCGATTGAATACGACTGTGTTGACCCGTTGGCATTGAAGCCCACCTTGGAGTTTTTGGATTTAGAGGGTCTGTTCGGTGCAGGGCAGTTTAACGGTTCTTCAGGCTATGAGGAGGCGGCGGCGCAAGGCTTGATTGCAGGCGTCAATGCGGCGCGGAAGGTGCAGGGAAAAACCCCGTTTGTGCTTGATCGTGCATCTTCCTATATCGGCACGCTGATTGATGATTTGGTGACAAAAGGCTGTTCCGACCCGTACCGCATGATGACTTCCCGTTCAGAATACCGTCTTTTACTGCGGCAGGATAACGCCGATTTGCGTTTGACGCCATACGGGCGGGAAATCGGATTGGTATCCGACGAAAAATTTGCCCGATTTGAAAAGAAAAAAGCGCAGATTGCGGCGGAACGCAAGCGGGTAGAGGAGACCTCTGTCCCCCTGACAGACGAACTGCAAGCGTTACTTGTTTCACGTGAAACATCTCCGCTGAAGTCGGGTGTAAAATTGGTAGAACTGATTCGCCGCCCGCAGTTGGATTACGATGCACTTACGCCGTTTGACCCGACCCGCCCCGATTTGCCGCGCGAAGTGTTTGAACAGGTCGAAATCGAGCTGAAGTATGAGGGGTACATTCGCCGCCAGCAGGCGCAGATTCACGAAATGCGCCGTTTAGAGGGGAAAAAGATACCCGAAAGCATAGCGTACGATACGATTGACGGATTACGCTTAGAGGCTCGCGAAAAGTTAGCAAAAATCCGTCCGCAAAATGTCGGGCAGGCTTCCCGTATCAGCGGCGTTTCACCTGCGGATATTTCCGTGCTGTTGATTTACCTTGCAAAGGAGGGGCTTTGATGCTGAACCGTATACTTTTGGAACAAACGCTTGCACCTTTCGGGGTGACCGTGGACGATACGGTTTTCGCGCGTTTGGATACATACGCAGAACTGCTTGCCGAGACGAACAGACAGTTTAATCTGACCGCAATCACCGAACCCGATGATATGACGGTGAAACATTTCGCCGATTGCCTTGTTTTGTTCGGTTTTGCCGAATTTCCCCAAAATGCAAAAGTAATTGACGTGGGGACGGGCGCGGGATTTCCCGGGCTGGTGCTGAAGCTGTCCCGTCCCGATTTACAGATAACCTTTTTAGACAGCACCAAAAAGAAACTTGGATTTATAGAAAAAGTGCTTTCTGCAGTCGCTTTACAAGGCGAAACGGTGCACATGCGCGCCGAAGAAGCGGGAAAAATGGCGCAATACCGCGAACAGTTCGATTTTGCGACGGCGCGCGCCGTCGCAGACTTGCGTAATCTTTCGGAATACTGTTTGCCGTTTGTGAAGAAAAACGGCCTGTTTCTCTCCATGAAATCTGCCGCGGCAGAGGCAGAAATTCAATCGGCCGACGGCGCACTGCGTGTGCTCGGCGGTAAAATGGAACAGGATAAACAGTTCCTTTTGGTCGAAAATATGCCGCGCCGTTTGCTTTTCGTGCGGAAAATATCGCAAACTCCGCCAAAATATCCGCGCCCGTCTGCGAAAATCGCCAAAACGCCGTTAAAATAACCGAAAAAAGCGCAGAAACAACGCCGAAACAGGCGAACGCTTTTTCTTTACAAAATCTTCCTCCGTGTGCTATGCTTGTGTCAGAGAACAGGACAAGCCTCTTGTTTCTCCCGACATAGGCAACACAGCGGAGGTTTTTTGATGCGTACACCGAAAGTGAAAAGCACGGGACAGATTTTTCTGATTCCGCAGGAACAAATTGTGCCGAACCCCAATCAACCGCGTAAACGTTTTGATTACGATGAGTTGGAAGGATTGGCGGAAAGCATTCGCCAAAACGGCATTTTACAGCCGATAACCGTCCGTCAAAAGGAGGACGGGTCATTTGAACTGGTTTCAGGTGAACGCAGACTGCGTGCGGCACGCTTGGTGGGACTCACGAAGGTGCCTGCCATTGTCACAGAAATAGATAATAAGAATTCCGCGGTATTTTCCCTGATAGAAAATTTGCAGCGGCAGGATTTAGGTTTCTTTGAGGAAGCGGAAGCGATTGACCGTCTGTTGACGGAATACGGCATGAGCCGTGAAGAGCTTTGCAAAAAACTCGGTAAGGCACGGTCAACACTTTCCAACAAATTACGGCTTTTACAGTTGCCTGAAGAAATGCGTTACCGTATTTCCCGCGCGGGTCTTACCGAACGCCATGCGCGCACACTCCTTCTGTTGGAGGATGACGAACGCCGTGCGCGGGCGTTGGGCATTATCATAGACCGTCATTTGAATGTTTCGGAAAGCGAACGGCTGATTGAACAGATGCTTTCCAAGGAAGGCAAAACCCGTAATAATTTCCGCGGCATCCGCGATGTGCGCGTATTCATCAACACTCTGAACCATGCGGTAGATGCAATTCGCCGCGCGGGGGTGGATGCGGACGCCGCCAAGAGCGAAACACCCGAATACATTGAATATGTTGTGCGCATCCCGAAACTGGAACAGCTCAAGCTTCCTCTGCCGACAGACATGGAAGCGGTTTGAACCGTGCCGAATCGGGAGCAACACCACTCGTAGGGGCGAACTGTGTTCGCCCGCAAAAATCCGCAGGAATTTCGCGGAACAACACAGAGGTTGTTCCCTACTTAAGAATCAAATTTACTTTGTTCTATGTGAGATTCTTCGCTGACGCTCAGAATGACAAATTTGCATGTGCCGTGCAGGGGCGATTCACGAATCGCCCGAAAACAGAAGCCACGAAGAGCCTCAAAAATACAAATTCTTTTAATCTGTCTATCCCGCGGAATGCGGTTGACACTGTAAAACGTGGGCGGCAGCCACCCCTGCTGCCGACCCGTTTTAAATATCCATATCCTTCTCTTTCACACCCCACATCCACAGCGAAACAGTGATTGAGCTACGGCTCGGTCGCTGTTTTGCATTTTAACGGAGAATTATGAAACAGAGGAGAGTTTCCCGCATTTTTCTGTTTTCTGTACACCTCTTTTCGATAGCACGGTGCAACAGCGAATGTTTCACGTGGAACATCTGCTTGCGGTATTCTTGCCGACGCAGGCGTGTAAGAGAAAAATTGACAATCTATCGTGGTTGCCGAGGATGTCACCCGCAGGCGATGAATCCCGCTACCGCTTTACAGTCATTTCCCATATCAGGGGAATGACTGCCCCTACGGTTGGTGTAAAACAATCGGTCTGAAAAAATCGAACCCTGCACGGGCGCGCCATGCACGCCCCCTACGCGGGTTCGCACAAATATGTCATTCTGAGGCAAAGCCGAAGAATCTCACATAGAACAAAGTAAATTTGATTTTTGGTAGGGCGGGGGTATCCCCCTGTTAGGGGAAATGTCTGCGGAGCAGACAAAAAGGTAATGGCGAAGCCGTAACTTGCCCCCCGCCGTGAAATCTCACCTGACTTCGATGGGGCGCCGAGGTCATCGTCCCCTACGGATTTGTGAAAATCTGTCATTCTGCGCGCAGCGAAGAGTTCACATTGCATAGGGCAGAATTACACAAAATCACACATTGCAATATACGGCGTTTGTCGGGCGGGAACAAAACGAAAAATGAAAAAAACCTTTCTTTTTACCTCTTATTGTGCTATACTTTTTCTATTACGGAATTTGGAGTGAACGGGGAATGGCAAAAACCGTTTCGATTATAAATCAAAAGGGCGGCGTCGGCAAAACAACAACGGCTGTCAATCTTTCCGCCGCAGTCGGCGCGCTCGGCAAAAAAGTGTTGATTTGTGACATTGACCCGCAGGGCAATACCACCAGCGGCTACGGAATCAACAAACGCGCAATCAAAACGGCGGCATATGATGTATTGATTAACGATGAACCTGCCGCGGAAGCGATTTTACATACAAAATTTAAAAATGTAGATATTATGCCGTCGGACATTAACCTTGCGGGCGCGGAAGTAGAGATGATTGCGCTGGAGCATCGCGAAAGCCGTTTGAAATCCGCATTGGCAAGCGTTTGGGAACAGTATGACTATGTGTTTTTAGACTGTCCGCCTTCGTTGGGACTGATTACCATCAACGCGCTTTGCGCGAGCGACACGTTTTTGGTCCCGATTCAGTGTGAATACTACGCCTTAGAGGGGTTGGCACAGCTGATGACCACCGTGCGGCAGATTAAACGGCTTTACAATCCGCATATTGAATTAGAAGGCGTGCTTTTAACCATGTATGACGGTCGGCTGAACCTGACGGCACAGGTGGTCGAAGAAGTGAAAAAGTTTTTCCCGAAAAAGGTATACAGCACGACGATTCCGCGCAATGTGCGTCTGTCCGAAGCGCCGAGCTTCGGCGAACCCGTGATGTACTATGACCGAAATTCCAAGGGCGCGCTGTCCTACACGGCGTTCGCCGAGGAATTTTTAAAGAAACAGCGGTGATATATATGAATCAAAATTTTAAAAAAGGCATCTGTGTTTTGTTGCTTTGTGTGTTCTGCCTGTCGGGTTTTGCCGGCTGCGGACCGCGTGAGTTCGTAAAGACAGAGCAGCCGCCGACCGAAGCAGAGTCGGCGGTGTCTTCCGAGCCTGATTCCACCGAACCGCAGACGGATGCGCCGCAGAGCTTGTTCCCCTTTGCACCGTACATTAAAATGGGGATGACGCTTGCCGAGACACAGGCCGCCATCGGGCAGGTGCGCGAGGTTACCGTGCGTGAGGGCCGCAAAAACTTTTCTGAAAACCTTTCAGGCGCATTTATCCATTTTGCAACGGATAAATCTGTCATTTTTATGTATTCGGCAGAGTCGGATTTGTTGGAACAGATGCAGTTCCGCTGTAATACGCCGTCGGACGGGTTGAATACCGCAGAAGCTGTGGCACTGTTTGATACGCGCTACGGTAAGCAGGCACTGCACAAAGGAAACTACCGCAATCATATTTGGAAAAAGGACAATGTTTATATCCTTTTATCGGAGATGGATATAGACAATTATGCGGTGACATATACGGAAGCAGGCTATTTTGAAAAGGAATACGCAGAAGAAGCCGAGGCATACCGCCGGGCAGTATAAGAGAGGAAAACAGTTATGGCAAAAGCAAAAAAAGGCGGACTCGGCAAGGGCGTAGACGCGCTCTTTTTTGACAACGCCGTAGAGGAAAATGCGGTTACGCTTTCGGTGGATGAAATCGAGCCAAACCGTGAACAGCCGCGCAAAACCTTTGATGCGGCGGCGCTCGCGGAGCTTTCGGACAGCATTCGGGAACACGGCGTGATTCAGCCGCTGTTGGTGCGCCCGATGGCGGACGGCAGTTATCGGCTGGTCGCAGGCGAACGGCGGTACCGTGCCGCACGCATGGCGGGACTGACGGAAGTCCCCGTAACCGTACGCGAAATGAGCGATGAGGAAGAAAGTATTTTTGCGCTGATTGAAAATTTACAGCGCGAGGATTTGAATGCCATTGAAGAAGCCGAGGGCTTAAAGCGATTGATTGATTCGTTCGGGCTGACGCAGGAACAGGCGGCGGCGCGTGTGGGCAAAAGCCGCACGGCGGTGACCAATGCACTGCGCCTTTTACATTTGCCCGAAGAAATTACAGTGCTTGTCAAAGACGGTAAGGTTTCCATGGGGCATGCGCGTGCCTTGCTGTCGGTGGAAGACGCGGCGGAGCTTTCACGCATTGCGGAATTGATTGTGAAAAACGGCATTTCCGTCCGTGAAACGGAGCGGCTGTGCAAGCGTGCAGGCAAAGCGGAAAAAACGCCTGTAAAGCGAGCAAAAACCCGTGACCGCTTCTATGACGAGGTCGAATTGGCGTTGAGCGAAGCGATGGGCAGAAAAGTAAAGGTGTATACCGAAAAAGGCGGCAGAGGCACACTCGAAATCGAATTTTTCGGTACAGAGGATTTGAAAAAGCTTGCACAGGAGTTTCAAGAGGACTGAGGATTTTGTGCAAACCCACGCAGGGGCGAACTGTGTTCGCCCGAAAAACGGACAGCCGCGAGGGCTGTCCCTACGGTATGTGCAATAACCGCAAAAAGCTCAAAAATCTTATTTTGCGTGGTGCGAATGAAATATGTATGAATCTTTAGACGCTTTGAAAACAGAATGTCTTTCCTGTACGGATTGTCCTTTGTGCGAAACGCGTACGAATGTTGTGTTCGGCGTAGGGGTGGAATCGGCAGAGGTGCTGTTTGTCGGCGAAGGTCCCGGCGAAAATGAGGATTTGACAGGTGAACCGTTCGTAGGGCGCGGCGGTCAGCTGTTGGACAAATACCTTATGCATATCGACCTTTCCCGCGAGAAAAATATTTATATTACCAATATCGTAAAATGCCGTCCGCCGAAAAACCGCGACCCCCGCGAAGAGGAGCAGGCGGCATGCGAACACTGGCTGCGCAAACAAATGAAGCTGTTGCACCCGAAAATTATTGTATGCTTGGGGCGTATTGCGGCGCAGAAAATCATATCGCCGAGCTTCCGCGTAACGAAAGAACACGGCGTGTTTTACGAACGCAAAGGCTTTTATTTAATGGGTACGTTTCACCCTGCGGCGCTTTTGCGCAATCCTGCGCAGAAAGGTGATGCGCTGTCCGATTTTGTCGCTCTGCGTGAAAAAATTCAAGAAATTTGTGAGAGAACGTATTAACTATGGCTTTTTTACCCTTTCATTCCCGCGATTCCTTTTTCAAAAGTATATTCGGTGCTGTAAAAACAGACGAAACCGTGAAAATGCGTCTGCTTTTGCCGCGCTCTTTTTGTGTTTCGGGCGCGTATTTGCTGCTCACCAAAGACGGGGAACAGACTGCCGAATATCCGATGTATTGGGCGGGAATGCATGGCGATGACCACGAGATTTGGGATATTGCTTTTTCACTCCCCGAAAAAGGGCTGTATTTTTATCATTTTGATTATGACAGCGCTTGGGGGCGCGGTTCGGTTTGCCATATCGGCGACGGCGCCGGTGCGGTGGCAAACGCGAACGCTTTGCGCGAAGAATGGCAGTTAACTGTGTATGATAAAAATTATCAAACGCCCGACTGGCTTAAGGGCGGCGTAATCTATCAGATTTTCCCTGACCGCTTTTATAATTCGGGAACGCCGAAACAAAATGTGCCGTCTGACCGTATTTTGCGTACAGATACCGAAAATCAGCCGTATTTCCGCCCCGACAGCGAGGGTGTGGTGCGCAACAACGACTATTTCGGCGGCGATTTGCGCGGTATTGCGGAAAAACTGCCGTATCTTGAATCCTTAGGCGTGACATGCATTTATCTGAATCCGATTTTCGAGGCGCATTCCAACCACCGTTATAACACGGCGGATTACAGCAAAATCGATTCTCTTTTGGGTACGCAGACGGATTTTGAAGCCCTTTGCGCCGCCGCCGAGAAGCGCGGGATTCGCATCGTTTTAGACGGCGTTTTCTCTCATACAGGCGACGACAGTCTGTATTTTAACCGCGAAAACCGTTATAAAACGCTCGGCGCATATAATTCCGAGGCGTCCCCATACTACACTTGGTATTCGTTTTACGATTATCCGAACGGTTATAAAAGCTGGTGGGGCTTTGAAACCCTGCCCGAGGTGGACGAGGAAAGCCCCGCGTATCTCGATTTCATTACAGGCGAAAACGGCATTGTCCGCAAATGGCTGCGGGCTGGTGCGGCGGGCTGGCGTTTGGACGTTGCCGACGAATTGCCCGATGTGTTTATCGACGCACTGACGCGTGCGGCGAAGGCGGAAAAAGCCGACGCGCTGGTGCTCGGCGAGGTATGGGAAGACGCGACCACAAAATGGGCATACGGTGTGCGGCGGCGGTATCTGCTGGGCGGTCAGCTGGACAGTGTGATGAACTATCCGTTTGCAAATGCGATTTTGTCTTTTGCGCGTGACGGTATTGCCGAACAGTTTTACACATCCGTAATGCAGATTGTCGAAAACTATCCAAAGCCCGCGCTTGATGTGATGATGAATCACATTGGAACGCACGACACAGAACGCGCAATTACGAAAATCGCAGGGGAGAGCTGTGCATACCGTGACCGCGAATGGCAAAGCACAAAAGTGCTTTCGGAAACAGAATATAAAAAAGGGGAGCGGCTGTTAATGCTCGCCGCCGTACTGCAATATACCTTGCCCGGTGTACCGTCGGTTTATTACGGAGACGAGGCGGGCTTGCAGGGCTACAAAGACCCGTTTAACCGCGGGTGTTACCCGTGGGGGCGCGAAAATCAGACGCTTTTGGCGTTTTACAAACGACTCGGCGCACTGCGCCGCAGTCTCACGTGCTTAAAGGACGGCACAATTTTGTTTTTATCCTCGGTGCTCGGCTGTACCGCATTTGTGCGCGAAAACGGTGCGGAAGCTGTTTTGGTTATCGCCAACCGCAACGGGCAGGAAATTGCTTATAATTTGCCCGAGCTTTGGCAGTATACAAAGGAAATTTTACACGGAAAGCCTGTAACCTCGTTCGTCCACGTCCCCGCTGAGGGCTGTGTGATTTTGAAAAAAGAGAAATAAATCGAGAGAATCACACAATCTTAATGCAACGCACAAACCGTAGGGACGGACGAAGATTTCCCTATTAGGGAAAATGTCGCGAAGCGATAAAAGGGTAATGGCGAAGCCGTAACCTCGTCCGTCCGCAAAATCTGCACGAACCAATGGTGACGCACAATCCGTAGGGGGCGTGTATCAACTTTACTTTGTGCCATGTGCGATTCTTCGCTTGCGCTCAGAATGACAAATCTTTGCAACCCCGTAGGGGCGAACTGCGTTTGCCCGCCCGAGCAAATTAGAAAATTTGTACAAACCAACGGCGAAGCCGTAACCTCGGCACCCCGCAAAATCGGATGAAAATTTTCGGAACGACACAGAGGTCGTTCCCTACACGCATATCCAATTTATATTGTGCTATGTGCGATTCTTCGCCAGCGGCGCAGAATGGCAGCTTTGTGCACCGTAAGGGCTCTGTTTAGCGGGCGGAGAACCCTTCTGTTGCCCACGCAAAAAAGGAATTATTTTCAAAAAACGATACGAAATAAAAAATAAAAAAACGGAATAAATTCTCCGACTGTGCAGACAATAGCATAGAAAGAATTTCACGAAAAAGGAGAATTTATATATGAAAGCCACAGGCATTGTCAGACGGATTGACGACCTCGGACGCGTCGTCATTCCGAAAGAAATCCGCCGCACCATGCGTATCCGCGAGGGTGACCCGCTGGAGATTTACACCGCCGCGGACGGCGAAGTTATTTTTAAAAAATATTCCCCGATTGGGGAACTGTCGGAGACAGCATATCAGTATGCAGAGGTGCTGAACCGCGCCACGGAGCTTCCTGTGCTCATCACGGACCGCGACCATGTGATTGCGGTTTCGGGCGCGTCCAAACGCGACCTTATGGAGCGCCGTGTGACCGAAGAGCTGGAAGCGCTTATGCAGGACCGCGTGAATTATGCTGCATCGCCTGACATTCCGCCGCTGTACCCGATTGCAGGCTATGAAAAGGAAGCGGCGCTTGCCTTTCCGATTATCGGCGGCGGCGACGTTTCGGGTGCAGTGATGCTGATGCTGCGTGAGGATGGCTCTATGCCGACTGAAGAGGAACAAAAGCTTTTGCAGGTGGCGGCGTCTTTCCTCGGCAAGCAGATGGAAGAATAAAATTATAAGTAGGATTTCCCCCGCAACGGCAGACTTGTTTTTGCCGCGGCGGGGGATTTTTTCGGGAATAGCGGTAATCTGAACCTGTTATTCTGATCGTAGTAAAGCATCACGCGCGGAACACGAAAAATTTAATTCACTCCGGTGTCCGCAAAAAATCGTCATATGTGCAGTCATAAATTTTCTTTAATTCCGTCAGAACATGGACCGGTACATTCAGCCGACCTTCTTCATATTTCTGATAGGTTGACCGACCTATATCACAAGCATGGCGCTGTAATTCTGCACACAATCCCGCTTGCGAAAGTCCGTGCTTATCCCGTAAACGTCTGAGGTTGATGCCCATATTCAAATTTCGTTTCAGTTTTTGTTCCATTTTGTACCCCTTTTCCGTGACGCATGCATCGTGTAGGGGCGGGTCTCCGTGTCCACCCCTAAAATCAAAGCAATCCGACGGGCGATTCGTGAATCGCCCCTAAGCAGGTTGCAACAATCTGTCATTCTGAGCGACAGCGAAGAATCTCCCAAGGCAGAATGCAAAATTAGATTCACGCGTAGTGGCGGGCTTCCACGCCCGCGGAATCAGTACAAAGAAAATCAGATTTGTAGGGAACGACCTCTGTGTCGTTCCGCAAGATTTTGCGCAACAGAAATTGGATTCGCAAATTGTAGGGGGCGCCGAGTCGGCGCCCCGCGGGCGAACACAGTTCGCCCCTACGGCGAATCACAACCCGTAGGGTTTGTGCAAAATTGCAAGGTTACGCGGGCGGATGAAGGCATCCGCCCCTACGGGTTGCGCATCGCCACAGGGCTGTGCAAAATCCGACCTTGCTCGGGTCGTCGAGGACGCCGACCCCTACAGGATTGTGCATCGCCATTGGGTTGGTGTGAAATCCGACCGTGCGCGGGCAGGCATGGAAACCCGCCCCTACGGGTGTCGCAGCAATCGAAGCGTGTGCGTAAAACGCAGAAACTATCAGCTCCGCGTATTTAATTATAGACCAATACAATCTAAAAGTCTATAGAACAATTTAAACTGTTTATAATGGTCTATAGGTGATAATATGATTTGGAACGAAAGAATAAAAGAATTGAGAGAAGAACATAATCTTACACAAAGTCAAATAGCGGAAAGCCTCAACATTACACAAAGGGCTGTCAGCTATTATGAAAGAAATCAAAGAGAAATACCAATCGAAATATTGGTAAGATATGCAACTTTTTTTGATGTGAGTTTAGAATATATTTGCGGGTTAAGCGATAACACAAAAGAATCATAAAATCCTACACCGTGGAATGCACTTGCCCCGTTGCGTTCCACGCGAAAATATGCTACAATATAAAATCAATATCGGCGGGTTTTGCGCAGTCGATGCCTGCGCCGATGTTTGGATTTTGTCAATTTTGAAACCCTGCAAAAGGAGTGTTTCCAATGGAATATATTTTTTCCGACCGTATTTCCTCGCTACAGCCGTCGGCGATTCGTGAGATTTTAAAGGCGACTGCCGACCCCGCAATCATCCCGTTTGCGGCGGGGAATCCCGACACGGCGGCGTTCCCTGTGGAGGACGTCCGCGCCATTGCCACGCAGATTCTCGAAAACGACCCGATTACCGCCCTGCAATACGGCGTGACGGAAGGATATGCACCGCTTCGTGCGCGCGTGTCCGATTATATGAAAGAAAAACATAACATCGGGCGTGATTTCGACAGCCTGATTATCACCTCGGGCGCACAGCAGGTCATGGACCTTGCGACCAAGGCGCTCTGTAATTTCGGCGATACCGTGATTTGCGAAACGCCGTCGTTCATCGGCTCGCTGAACTGCTTCCGTTCCTACGGCGTACAGCTGCGCGGCGTTCCTGTCGAGGCGGACGGTATGAATATGGAAATCTTAGAGCAAAAACTTAAAGAAAATAAAAACGTCCGCTTCATTTACACGATTCCGAATTTCCAGAATCCCTCGGGCGCAACGATGTCTCTCGAAAAACGCAAACAGCTGTATGCACTTGCGAAAGCATATAACGTGCTGATTTTAGAAGATAACCCCTACGGCGAACTGCGTGTGCAGGGCGAGCATCTGCCGTCGATTAAAAGCTTTGATGAAGACGGTATCGTGCTGTATGCAGGCTCGTTCTCCAAAATATTCGCGCCCGGTGTGCGCGTGGCGTATGTGATTGCGCCGTCGCCGATTGTGGCAAAAATGACCGTCGGCAAGCAGGCGTCCGATGTGCATACCCCCGTGCTCAATCAGATGCTTGTGGAGCAGTGGATGGCGACCACCGATTTTGAGGCACACATTGAAAAAATCCGCGGAATTTACCGCCGCAAGCTGAATTTAATGTGCGATTTGATTGACGAAAAGCTGGGCGGTTTTGTCGAGTATGTACGTCCCGAAGGCGGCATGTTCGTTTGGTGCAAATTGCCCGAACGTGTGGATATGATGGCGTTTTGCAATAAGGCGGTGCAAAACAAGGTTGCAGTTGTCCCCGGCAGTGCATTTACTGTGGAGGAAGGCGAGACGAGCGACTGCATCCGCCTGAATTTCACTACGCCGTCCGACGAACGCATCAAAGAGGGTATGGAAATCCTCGGAAAGCTGAAAGATGAAGTATAATCTCTCTGACCCCGCAACCGTCCGTGCGGTGCTTTCACGCCACGGGTTTTCGTTTTCCAAAGCACTCGGGCAAAACTTTTTGATTGACCCCGACGTTTGCCCCGCCATGGCGGACGCGGCGGTGCTGTCCCCCGAGGACGGCGTTTTGGAAATCGGACCGGGTATCGGCGTGCTGACCGCGGAGCTTTGCGCCCGTGCGAAAAAGGTGGTTTCGGTGGAATTGGACCGCCGCTTACTGCCCGTGCTCGGCGATACGCTTGCGGAATTTGACAATATAGAAATCGTCAATGAAGATGTTTTGAAACTGGATTTGCACGCGCTCCTGCAGGAAAAATTTGCGGATTGCGCGCGCGTCACGGTGTGCGCCAATCTGCCGTATTACATCACGTCGCCCGTGGTGATGAAGCTTTTGGAAGAGCGTCTGCCGCTGTCGCAAATTGTGGTGATGGTGCAAAAGGAAGCCGCCGAGCGGCTTTGTGCCGAAGTCGGCACGCGCGACGCAGGCGCGGTAACCGCGGCGGTCCAGTATTACGCGACTGCCGAAACACTGTTCGGCGTGGGGCGTGAAAGCTTTGTGCCGTCTCCGAATGTAGACAGCGCTGTAATTCGGCTTTCCGTGCGCGAAACGCCGGAATTTAAAATCGAGGATGAAAAATTCTTTTTCCAAATGGTAAAAGCCGCTTTTGCACAGCGCCGCAAAACCGCACAAAACGGCATTTCGGCGGGCTTGGGGCTGTCGAAAACACAGGTCGCCGAGGCGCTTGAAGCCGTCGGACTGCCCGCAAACGTCCGCGCCGAAAAAATCCCCATGGAATCTTTGGCGGCGCTTTCCAATATTTTGCAGTCGTACCGTTTCGGATAAAACAGAAAGCTTTTGTGCTCGGAGCCCAACTTTGCACACAGTGGGGTTGCGCACGAACCCGACAACGCACAAACCGCGTAGGGGCGTACTTCCACGTCCGCCCGAGCACAGTTGAATTTTGCACAAAACCAACGGCAACGCACAATCTACGTAGGGGCGAACTGTGTTCGCCCGCGGAATGGGCAATGCCCATTCCCTACGCACCTATTCAATTTACTTTGTTCTGATTGAGATTCTTCGCTACGCTCAGAATGACAGTTTTACATAACCCGTAGGGGCGATTCACGAATCGCCCGCCAAAACCGCACAATCCATATTCAATAAAAATACAGGACGTGAAAACAATGTATTCTTACAAAACCAAAGGGACCTGTTCCCGACAAATCGATGTGGAACTGGACGGCGATATTATTCAATCCGTGCAGTTTCACGGCGGCTGTCACGGCAATTTGCAGGGCATCGCCGCTCTCGTGAAAGGCAAAACCGTAGACGAGGTTATCGCCTCGCTGGAGGGCATTCGCTGCGGGATGAAATCGACCTCTTGCCCTGACCAGTTGACAAAAGCCCTGCGCGCCGCGCAAAAATCATAACCCTTTTTAGAAACAAATGATGACCCGCCCTGACGTCGGCTTTGCCGATTTGGGGGCGGGTCGTTTTTATATTTTTATTGTTCGCGCCTTTTGCGCTTTTTTGTAAGATGCTTCGCTGTTGTGCAGAATGACAAGACTGCACACACCGCGTAGGGGCGAACTGTGTTCGCCCGCGGAATGGGCAATGCCCATTCCCTGCGCACCTATTCAATTTACTTTGTTCTGTGTGCGATTCTTCGCCTAACGGCTCAGAATGACAAGCGTTTACAATCCCCGTAGGGGCGTGCATTGCGCGCCCGCCGAAGTCAGATGAAACTCTGCGGAACGACACAGAGGTCGTTCCCTACGTGTGCACCCAATTCCCCTTGTATTGTGGGCAATGCGGACAGCCGCGAGGGCTGTCCCTACGGATTGTAAATAATTGACCTTGTGCCATGTGCGATTCTTCGCTCCGCTCAGAATGACAACTTTTTGCAAATCGCGTAGGGGCGCATTCCGCATTATCCGATTTTTTCACCTTCGGTGTTCAATCCCATCGCGGCAAAAGGGTCAACCGCCTTACCGTCCTGGCGCATTTCAAAATGCAGATGTATTTCATCGGCGCTTTCCATCGGAATTGTACCGAGGTTTCCGATTCTGTCGTTAATTTTCACTTGCGTACCGACCTCAGGCGTACTGCCCTTGCCGAGCCCGCAGTAGCGCGCCAAAAGTCCCTGCCCGTGGTCAATTTCCACGACCGTGCCCCAAAGCACATCGTCATAGACCGCTTTCACAATACCGTTGTTGACGGCGATAACGGGGTCGCCCACGGTGCCGCGAAAATCGACGCCGTTGTGCGCGCGCCAGTCGCCCATGGTTTTGGACTGTACCATTTCACCGTTGGAGAATGACTTACCTACCGTTTTTCCCATCGGGAGCGAAAAGGTTTCGGCGCGTTTGATGCCGTCCGTTTGCGCAAGTACGGCGCGGTCTGCGTCCGATTCGGAATCCGTATCCGCTGACGACGGCGTTTTGTTTTTTTCTGACGGTGCGGGATCTGCGGCGGGGACGGTATATTCCGCTAAGTCCGTCATGTCAAATTTGGCGCTCGGTACAGATGCGGATTCGTCCGCGGACGGTGCAGGGTCGGCTTTATGCAGTTTTACACCGGTTGCATACCGTGCGGTCAGTCCCGAGCCGAGAAGGGCGATTGCCAATATGCCGTACAGGATTGCCGCGCGTTTGCCGATTTTACCGCGCTTCGGTTTATCTTCATTATTTTTCATTCGAGAACACCTCCGTAAGGAAATTGTTCCCGTTTTTGCCGCAGGTTATACAATTTTCTTCATATCCGCTTTGCAGAAACAGGCGTGCCGAATGCGCGGATACACGCAGTAACGGCAAAACAAAAGCCGCACCGAAACCGTTTTGATTTCGGTGCGGCTTTGAAAAATTACATACAACAGCATATGCTATGCGTTTTACGGCTTTTGCACACCGTTTTCACCGCGTTTTTTCAGAAAATCCTTCAAAATCAAATTGATATACTGCGAAAAGGAACGGTCCTCTTCTTCGGCAAGTTCACGCAGTATAAGAATCAAATCTTCATCCAGCGTAATGCTGACTTTTTGTTTTAAAGGTTTCATAATATTGTCCTGTGATGCGGGACGCGTGCAAAACACAGTTTTACGCGCGCATCTTTCCTTTCTTGGATTGACGAAGGGGATAGGGTATGCAATATCTTTCGTCTATGTTTTCCAATGATACTATAAAATACGCATTTATATTGACAAATAGTATAAAATTGTATAAACTATTAGCAAGTAGGATTTTATACTACCGCGGAGTGGGCCGCCGCGGGGGCGTCCATGGGGATGCCGCGTTGCATTCGGTTTGTTCGGTGTGCGATTCTTCGTTAACGCTCAGAATGACAGGCTCTGCGTAGGGGCGTGCATTGCGCGCCAGTCGAAATCAGATAAAACCCCACGGAACAACATAGAGGTTGTTTCCTACACGTGAATCAAATTCACATTGTGCTGTGCGAGATTCTTCGCTGCGCTCAGAATGACAATTTTTTGCAGACCCGTAGGGGCGGATGCCATCATCCGCCCGAGCAAAATCCAATTTCACGTAAAACGAACGGTTACGCACCAATCGTAGGGGTCGGTGAAAATTCCCCTTGCAGGGGAATTGTCGCGAAGCGACAAAAGGGTAATGGCGGAGCCGTAACCTCGACGACCCGAGCAAATCGGAAAACTTGTACAAACCAACGGCGGGAGCAAGCCCCCGCCCTACCGAAAATCAAATTTACCCTGTGCCGTATGCGATTCTTCGCTGCGCTCAGACTGACAGAACTGTGCACACCGTGCAGAATGACAAATTTGCGCAAACCCGTAACGGCGCACAGAAGAACAAACGCCGAGGCTGTTATCCGCAAAAAAAACGTCCAAATTTTGTAAAATCATGCATATATCTCATATAAAATCGGTTTATACAAGCTCTTTTTGTCAATTTGACGAATTTCATGTTAAAAATTTGTGAACACCTTTCCCGATTTTTTCCCGAAATCGCTTGACAAAAAAGTATCAGGCGTTGTATTATTAACTTACATACATATAAGGGGGTAGTGTCTTCATACAAACCCTCTTGGTTGATGATGGATTCTATATGTATCATGCGGCGTGCGGATTCGGATTTGCGGATTGCTGCAAACTGACGGAATACGGCACGCAGGGTTCTTTTTTAAGGGCGCCGTATCTGAAACGGACGCGGTTACCTTGGCGTTTTGGAGGTTTTTCTATTGGCAGATACAGTATCTTATCAGGCCGTTGCCGGCGGCGGCGGCGTGTATCGCAACAAACAGACAGAATTTGTTGCTTCTTATTATAAGAAAAAAGAAATGGACGACATGTACCCCGCAGGCGGCTTCAATGTGTGCGGGCAGGTCGGCAAAGGGCGCGATGAAATCGGCGTCTGCGCGGCGGCGGATGCCCGTGAAACGGTGTATGCCGTCGGCAAAATGCCGCACACGGTTATCAAAGGATATATCCGTGTCGGTGAAAACGATTTTCTTGCCGTCGTGAAAGACGTGCTTGCACTTTGGCTGTTCTTTATATTGCTGGGGCTTCTGCTGTTGGCAGGCTTGGGGCTTTTGATTCACGGTGTGGTTACGGCGAATGCCGACCCCGAACCGCCGACCAATCCCTACGGCGTGATTGACTCAAATGCCTTACCCGGTGAAGGGGAGTATTCCATTCCTGAAAAGACGGATACAAGAGGGCGGCAAATCAAGGTCAACGGTATCGCCGAGATGCGGCTGAAAGCGGGCGTCCGCGAGCAGAATTTCGTGTTCAGCAATCCTGCGGAAAATCCGTGTTACTTCCAGCTCGAAGTAGTTTTGGCGGATTCGGGTGAGGTGATTTACACATCGAACCTTCTGCCGCCGGGCTATTCCATTTCCAATTTCACTCTGAACCGCGCGCTTGCGGCGGGGGAATACCGTACCGTGGTGCATGTCAAAACATACAGCTTTGACAAAGAGCAGAGACCGCTGAACAATATGGATATCAAAACCAAGATTATTGCGTCGGAGTGATAATCGTGACCCGTGAAGCGGACAAACGGACGCGTGCCCGGGCTGTCCCTACACAAACAGCAAACAAAACGGCTTTCAGCCGATTCTATTTTCAGTAATTTATGAGAGGAGTCATAGGTTATGAAAACCAAAAAAGGGTTAAAACGAATCGCGGCACTGGTCATGTGCGTGGTTCTGTTGGCAACCTCACTCCCGATTGCGCTTGCTGCAAACGGAGCGTATAACCCTGCACCTTATTTCACGGAAGAGGCGCAGAAGAAAGGAGTAGCCGCATGGCTTGACGAGGACGGCAATCTGCAGATTCGCTTCCCGGCGGCGACGGGGCGTCCGACGCATGCCGTTTGGAGCAAAAATCCGAACGAGACAGTCGATGTAAAGGAGATTGACTATTACATCGTAGAAGTGTCTGACCTGGGCGGAAAGGTAGAAAAACATAATACACAGCCGCCTGTTTTGCTGAGCAAAAAGGTTTGGGCTTCGGAAATTATGGCGCTGGCGGAAGGGGACACGCTTTATGCCGTGTTTACCGCGGACGAAATCGGCGACTTGCTGAACGTGGAAGATAACCGTTACAACGTCGCGATTACGGCGGTGGATAAGGCGGGCTGGTTCTCGCTTTCTATGCACGCACTGGTTTCCGATGTGCCCGAATATGTTTACGATGCAGATGCATATAAGCCGTTGGTAGAGCACGAGCATGCCATGCGTGAGGTTATGCGTTTTGAAGGGCGTGCCAGTGAGAGTAATTATTCAACCAACGGTGCCGGTGGCGGTTCCCGAGATTTGCGCCAGGTTGGTGATTCTATTACAACATTAGGCCGCGCGGAACAGGCGGGTACGGAGAATCCCGAAACAGGTGTTGACACATACGGCTATGCTATTCGTATTGAATCAGCACCGCAGGAGGGTGTCGGACAAAGCTTTGACACTGCGTGGAGCCGTGAAACATGGGATTTCTCCGGCGCGGAAGAAGTCTGGTTTTGGATGGATCTTTCGCAGGTGGAGCTGAAAGGGCTGTCTTTCCGTCTGCGTGCCAATGAAAAGAAAATCACAACCAGAAATGAAAAAGCGGCAAATGATACGGTGAATGAGACCGAGGATAAATACGGCGATACCGTATATTCCACGCTCGGTACAAAATTTAATACATACGAAGCCGGCCAGGAACCCTATGTGCTCATTCAGCAGACGGACGGTTCATGGAAAAAGGTGTTGTTGCAGAACGGTACGATTGACCTCGGGCATTTCAGAGGCTATATTCGTATCCCGTTGCAATACATTTGTGCAGAAACGGATTCTGTTGTAACTTCCTCAAACCAGGAGATTGATAAACAGTCCAGACCGATATACGGCTCAGGAATAAACAACGACGACAAGAAGAAACGTTTGGATGCTTGGATTAACGAGGTAATGACACTGCCGTCAGTGGTGGTCAATTATGCTGGCACCCCGATTGCAGATTCTTTGCTGATTCAGGAAAGAAAAATTTTCCAGGACGGTTGGGGGACTAAGAGTTGGAATGTGGAAATGGGCAAAATGCTCGCTGCCGCTATTGACACGAACGATGACAGCAGCGTAGGCGCAACCCCGATTTTGGATCCGAACGATCCGAAACGCGCAAAGGTTGTCTCTGACGGCAACGGCGGTTATACGGTTGAAAACCGTGAAAACGGCTACAAAGCAATTGAAGACATCATGTCGGCAGGCTTTGCTTATACCTCTCTCGGTGAAGACAGCGTAAACAAGGGTATTTTCCTGGATAACATTGTTTTCTACCGTATGGACGATAAGGAATATCCTTCTGCGTCTATCAACGGTGTGGCGCGTACAGGTCTTCCTGTTTCCACTTACTACGACCAGAAGGCAGAGATACAGCTTATCATTTTAGATACGATTGACACATACATCGATGCGCCGAACTGGACAGATTACAGAGCGGTACATTATATTGAAGATTTGGTAAACGGTTATCGACAGGCCTTTACTGCAGCGGGGCTGGACACGGCTTTCCTAACGAATGACAGTATTGCGGCAAAGGCAGAATCGCTCGGGAGAAGCCGCACGTGGCAGAAATATTTGACCGCTTATGAAGAGTGTGATAAAAACGGTACACTGCAGTCGAATAACTCTATGGCAGATGACTTGGTGCCGATGCTTGTACAGCAGTTGGAGCTGTTGCCGGATCCGTCTACGGTTATTTCTGTCAGCGACAAATTGCAAGAAATGGTGATAAAGCTGTATCAGGCTTATACCAGGTTGAACTATGCACAGCTGAAAATGCTCGGTTCTTACACGACTACGGATGCGGACGGCAAAGTGACCGCTTCCTTTGAAGAAGCGAAACTGTTGGCATATGTGGAGCTGTTGGGTGACAAGTTACAGAATGAATTTGTAACCGGTACACGCTTGGCGAATTTGCCCTATATTGTATTCAATGATTTTGAGAAAAATACTACGGTCAATAAGCGTGTACCGCAGTTGGAAAACGACCCGAACTTTGCCGGCGCAAATGACTATCGGCACAATACCGGTACCTTCACCTATTCTACGGGTGCCGATAACTTTATTCAAGTCGACAACGGTGTAAATGCAAACTTTAGCTTGTATCGAAATACGGCTTGGGCAAGCATCACCAACAACGGCTTCAAAGGCAGCCGAGGCGCTGAGATTACAATCGACTCCTCGTTTAATACGGGGACGAATGAACCGTCGAAGGGCAGCGGTGTTTGGCACGCAATTAGTTTTGCACGCAACAGCCAATCCGCAGAGGATTTTGCGAAGTTCCGTGCGAACAATATGCAAAGCGATAATTTGGGCGGCTTGGCGAAGACAGGCGGTTCGGATGTTCCGCTGGCGTTGGTTTTCTATGTGGACTTCTCCGAAATGGAAAACTTTGCTTTCGCGGTAAATGTGTATACTGAGGTTGGCGGAAAGCAAATCAAAGCACGTCCGGACTTTGGTAACAATGAAGGCGACCAAAAGTATTATTTGTTAGACCCCGATACCGGCATATGGACTATGGTACACACCGGCGACAGATACAGCTTTAAGTCAACCGGTATTTCCGGTGACACGATTAAGCTTGACCATTACAAGGGCTACCTGATGGTGCCGCTGTACCATTTGAAATTCGGTACAACAGTTATTGGGGGTCAAACGATTGCGAACTCTAAATTGGATGAAAGCACAGAAGCGCTGAACAATATTTATGCGATTAACTTCGGCGTTACGGACATGAGCGGCTCCAACGATGAAAAATCCTATGTGATTGACAATGTCGGCTTTACCTATAGCCCCGAGCACTATGCCGATAAGTTAGCGGGCAGAACGGATTCCACTTATGCAGAGTTGTTCAATGCAAAGTCCACGGCGGCAGCAGATTTTGAAAACTATGTTTCTGCGATTGACCCGTTCAGCACCAATTTGGTTAATGAAGTGGCAACCGCACAGGAGATGTATACCGCGCTGGGCGAATATCAGAAACTGTACGTTGAAACGGTGAAGCAGGCGAAAGCATTGTTGGATACTTACCAAAGCTATGTGGACCAAACTGCAAGACCCAAAGCTCCGGTACTGATGCCCAACGAATTAAAGACGGCAATCGCGAACTTGCCGGAAAAAGCAAAAACGTTCAATGTAGCCGATAATTTATTGCCTTATCCCGGTTATAATGCTGCGGCGTCTGCACTTGAGGCAGGCACGGTGAATTATGCGGCGTTTGGATTTGAGGATGCAGACCCGTATGCGCAGGCGCAGGCAATTGCCGCATATTATACAGACAGCTATCGCCGCTATTCAGAGGCACAGTTGAATATGATAACGGCGGAAGAAAAAACACAGATGCTCAACGCCTACAATGCGGCAATGCGCTGCATCGGCAGTTTGGAAGTTACCCGTACTGAGGCGATAAACTTCTCGGGCGAAATGGTATCGCTGTATAAGCCGTATTATGATTATGACGGCGGCGAACGGCGTACGCTGATTAAAGCAACAGATAGAGATACTGTTTCTACGCTTTCGGCAGTAAAGTACGACCCGTTGCCCTATTATGCGAAGTCAGGGCTTTCAGACGGCAGCATCATTCAGGCATATGCAAACATGACTGACGGTCTTTCCCGCTACTTGGCAAACACTAACAAAGTTAATGTGGACGGCGAGGAAATTACGGGCGGCGTGTACAGACTGATGGACCAGTACACTGCACTGTATGACACGATTCGTACGGAACTTGCGGCAAAAAGAACGCTTTCTCCCGAATTGGTTGCACAGCTGAAAGAAACGGTTGCGGAATACAATGACCTGTTGCCCGCCTATAAAAATGTTTTTGAACTGTATTACGGTTCGGAACAGGCGGATGCAAGCGGTGACTATCAGGGTATTAAAGATATTCTTGACCTGTTCCTGCAAACAGATGTTGCGTTCGAGGACGGTGCAAAGGAAACAACCTTTGCATTGACAGAAGACAATATCAGCACGGAAAGCAAAACACTTAACGTCAATTATTTAGAGGAGTATCCCGTGGAAACGGGTGCAGATTCCTCTACCTACTTCACCTTAAAGTATGACGGTGTTTTGGCATCGGGCGTAACACTTCGGCATTATGACTTGATGCTGAACGGCAATAAAATTCCGTCCGTGGCATATGATGCGGAAGGTATTCAGTTGACCGAGGCAATGCTTGGCGATACGCTGAAAAACAATACCTATACGGCGGAAAATCCGTTTGCAATGGTCTTTACGGCAAAAATTACGGATACAGAGCCGGTTGCACAGCAGTTAAGCGATAAGGTGACCATTGTACACTACCGTCCGGCAGACCCTGAAAAAGGTGAAACGGAGCCGCAGGTGCTCGACACCTATATACTGAATGTCACTTACACACCGAATGAGGCTTACACGGTAAGCATTCCTGCAGAATTCCCCGTGGACTGGGGTACGGCAGAGACCGATGTCTCCTACAGTGTGGACTGCGTACTGAAGGAAGGCTCCAAAATTGCAGTGAATGTTGCAGGCGCAGGTCAGCTGACTGCAGTAAAGGATGCGTCTTTGGTGATGAACTACACCGCGCAGGACTTTGCAACGACAGAATTCCGCGGCGTTCAGTCAAAGGTGAAACCGACAGCACTGCCCATGGTTGTAATCAATCCCACTACCTGGAACACTGTACCCGTCGGTGAATACAGAGATACGCTGACCTATACGGTTGAGTATACACCCGCACCTTAATAAGGATTCAAAAGAAAGGAGTTGAACGCAAATGAAAAAGGTACTTTCTGTAGGACTTGCAGTGCTGATGTTGGTTCTGTGTGCGATTCCCGCTTTCGCAGATTCCATGACAATCTCTACAAGCACAGAACAGGACGAATGGCAGCTGGCATATCCCGCAGATACACAAATCCCCTGGGAGGCATCCGAACAGGCGCTCGGTGCAGTCACAGCAACCAAATTGTGGCTTTCTCCCGGCAAAACCGTTACGGTTTCTGTTGCGTCCGTCAATGATTACCGCTTGGTAAACAAGACAGATGCAGAAAAATCTATTGCCTACACCCTTTCCGGTGCAGATGCGATTGCCTTTTTACCCGGTGAGTACGGAAAAACCTTCCCGCTCTCCGCTGCAGTCGCAGAATCCGAATGGCGTCAAGCCGCGGCAGGTGAACACACCGATGTGCTGACTTTCACGGCAGAATATAAAAACGCGTAAATCCTGAATTTTATTATCAAAAGGAGATAATACGTATGAAAAAGGCAATATCTGTTGTGCTGGCGCTTGTCATGCTGTTTGCTGTTTGCATTCCCGCTTTTGCGGCGGATATCAGTGCAACCGGCACGGGTGACGTAATCGTCAGTACCTCGACCAAAACGGCTTCCGGCGAAGATGCAGAGACCTACACGGTCACCATTCCCGCCGACACCACCATCGCCTGGGGGACAGACTCTACCGACGTAAGCTACACGGTAGAATCCCACCTCGCCAGAAACAAGGCTGTTTCGGTTGCTGTTGCAGGCAGCGGCGAAATGAAGACTGTTGACGGCGCTTACACGCTGGCTTACACTTTGGACGGTGCAACCGCATTCACAGCGGAGCATCCCGTTGTGTACCCCGCAGCGGCACAGGCAGTAAATGTCCTGATTGCGGCTGACGACTGGAACACAGCAGTTGTGGAAAGCTACAGCGACGTGCTCACCTACACGGCTGAAGTCGTCGTAGCTTGAGCGATTTAGAAGGAGACTACGATTATGAAAAAAGTTCTTTCTGTCGCATTGGCGCTTCTGATGATGTTCGCAGTCTGCGTACCCGCATTCGCTGTGAATACCATTACAGACAAGACCGAAAACACAGGCACATCCATCGTTAAAACAGACACGGTGAAAGAAAACGGTGAAAGCGGCGAAAATTACAGTGTTGTAATTCCTGCCAACACCACCATCCCGTGGGGCAAAGCCTCGACTGATTTGACCTACACTGTCGAAGCGCATCTCGGTTACGGCAAGAAATTGCATGTTTCCGTGGCGGGCAACGGCACAATGGCACTCAAAGAGGACGATTCTGAAAAGCTTCCCTACACACTCGGCGGTGCAACCGCCTACACCTCGGCAGGTCCCGTGGTCAATCCGAAAGCCAGCCAGACCCTGAATCTTGCAATTGCCGATAATGCATGGGCAAATGCAATCGTCGGCGAATATGCGGACACCTTGACCTTCACAGCGGAAGTGCTGATTTGATTCGGTTCATTTTGTAACATTATATTTTGAGAGGAGCTCTTAAAATGAAAAAGATTTTAGCAGTTGTTTTATCCCTTATCATGATGTTTGCAGTTTGCGTACCCGCGTTTGCTGTACATACCATCACTGACCAAACCGCACAGACTGCGGATTCCAAACTTTCCACCTCTACACAGAGAGAAGACGGTACAGACGGTGCTTCCTATGTTGTCACTATCCCCGCTGAAACCATCATTCCGTGGGAAAAATCCAAGACTCTGTTTTCTTACAGCGTGAAATCACAGCTTGAAAGCGGCAAACGTCTTGCAATCTCTGCGGCAAGCGCGAGCGGCAGAAATGTGTTGGTCGATGCGGCAGGCGCAAATGAACTGCCCTACACATTCTCCAGAACCAACGGCGGCGACACCATCGATACCTTGAGCTACACCACCGAAACCGAAGTTGTCGATACCAACAGAACCTTTAACATCGACATCGCTACTGCGGCGTGGCAGGCAGTTCCCGTTAATGTTTACACGGGTAATCTGACCTTCACGGTTGAGGTTGTTGACGCGTAAGTTTATTCTTATAAACAGCTTGAACTTGAGAGGAGCAATATTTATGAAAAAGATTTTAGCAGTTGTTTTATCCGTTATCATGATGTTCGCAGTTTGCGTACCCGCTTTTGCCGTAACAACCATTACGGACAAAACCACAAATACCGCAGATGCAAAAGTTTATACCTCTACCGAACCCGCACCTGATTTTGTTTCTTACAGCGTAACTATTCCCGCTGAAACACAAATCGCATGGGGCACAACCAAAACCGCTTTCTCCTACGGTGTAAAAACCCAGCTGGAACTCGGCAAGCGTTTGGCAATCAATGCTGTCAGCCAGAACGGCGATCAGGCATTGAAAAATGGCAGCACAGACAAGACCCTTCCCTACACCTTCTCCTACACCAACCAGGGCGGTATTGTAAATACGCTTTCTTACACAACCGATACTGAGGTTGTCGATACCAACAGAACCTTCAACATCGATATCGCAACAACAGATTGGCAGGCGGCTCCGATTGCGGAGTATGTGGACTTCCTGACCTTCACGGTTGAGGTTGTTGACGCACAGCCGTAAAGATAGCTGAATTACTTCGTTAATACATAAGGAGCAATTCCGATGAAAAAATGTCTTTCTCTTCTCATGGCGGCAGTTCTGCTGTTCGCGGTTTGCGTGCCTGCATTCGCCGCCGGGGATATAACCATCAGCAAAGGTGATGCAAATCAGTCGGCTTCGTCTGATGTGTTCACCAAAACCACCAGAAAAGATAATACGGATGCTGCCTCCTACTCTGTAACTATTCCCGCTGAGACCGAAATTGCATGGGGCGAGACCAGAACGGTATTTACCTATCATGTAAAATCGCAGCTGGAAATTGGCAACCGTCTGCGCATTACAGCGGTAAGTGAAAACGGCACGCAGGAATTGAAGAATGCGGAAACAAGCAAGACGCTTCCCTACGCCTTTTCCTACACCAATTTGGCAGGCTCGGTTGAAAATCTTAACTACACAACAGACAATGAAGTGATTGATACCAACAGAACCTTCAACATTGACATCACCGATACGGCGTGGCAGGCAGTTCCGATTGCGGAGTATGCTGATCGCCTGACGTTCACGGTAGAAGTTGTTGAAGCTTCGGTCAGTCCGTAAGGATAGTTGAATTTATTTCGCAAAGTAATATAAGGAGGTGGTTTCGTGAAAAAAATCAGCAGTGCGGTTTTGGCTGTACTCTTGTGCTTCTGCCTGTCCTTCGGGGCGTTTGCCGCAGACGCGCAGCTGTCAACCGTTGTGCCGAGTACCCATGAAATTACCATAACGTATAACGAGGGCGGTTATATTCTGTATCAGGATACCATTCTCGCGAGCGAAAGCTCCGTAACTGTAGAGCGCTTTGACGATGTGATTCTGTCGATTATCTGTAAACCGGACAGTCACTTGAAATCTGTGACTGTGAACGGAGAGGATGTTACAGACGACGTTTTGCACGGCAGACTGTCACTTTTGGATGTGTATACCGACATGGACGTTGTGTTCACATTTGAAAAATGTGACGATGTGCCGCCTGTTGACCCCGATGACCCGAAATATGACCCTGAAAATCCCGATAAACCCGGCGATGACTGTGACCATGTTGCAATGCGCGGCGGCGTTTACAAAGAAGACGAACCGTTCCCGGGCGCAACACTGGAAATCGATTTCGGGGAAATTGAGGCAACGGCAGACGACGAAGGCAAGTACAAAATCGATGAGATTAAGGATGGATTCCATACCGTAACGATTAACAATCCCGACGGTACACCCGCAGGCGTGGCAGACTTTGTGGTGGAAGTCAGTGAAACGGCGACAGAGGTCACCGTAGAAATGCTTCCTGACGGTACGCAGGTCATTACAGTTCCCGACGGCACAACCGAGATCATTTTAGACTTTATTGTGCATGGGGAAGGCGGTTTGGATAAAGACGGTGACGGCAAACCGGACGGTTGGACGGAAATCCGCGTCGGTAAGGACCCTGAACCGCAGCCGGAGGAACCCTCCAAGCCGGATAACCCGATTTTGGATAATCCCATCATTTCTCAGACGGGCACACTGATTCGTGAAAACCCGTTGGAAGCAAGCATTCTGTTCGCATTTGGCTTCTTCCTGTTGCTGTTTGTGATTGTTCGCAGACGCCGTGACGACGAAGAAGAGGAAACTGCGTAACTCGAAATACGTTTAGTAAATATCCCCGAACACCGCTTAAAAGGCATTCGGGGATATTATTTTATGCTTTTTCGGTAAGGCGGCAAGTTCGGTTCAAATCGGGCACAGTCGGATTTGGCAAAAAACCAATGGGTTTACGCAACCTTGTAGGGGCGATTCCTGAATCGCCCGCAGAGGCTGATAAAACTTCTCGGAACGACACTTAAGGTCGTTCCCCTATCGAGAATCAAATTCACCTTGTGCTGTGTGCGATTCTTCGCTTCACTCAGAATGACAAATTTTTGCAGACCGTAGGGGCGTGCATTGCGCGCCCGAATGTGGACAGCCGCAAGTGCTGTCCCTATGGTAAGTAGCATCCCAGCGGTAGGGGCGAACTGCGTTCGCCCGAGAAGTCTGATAAAATTTTGCGGCGGGGAAAGGTCTTGCCTTACACATGCCAATCCATACACAACAAAAAACACCCCCCGCGCAGCAGTTTCAGCCGTGCGGGGGTGTTGTAAATTCTATTTTGAATTTTTTAATACGCTTTGCCCCAATAGAGCATTTTTGTTGCAGGCTTGCCACAGCAGACGCATGTGTCTCCGATATGCTCCTGCTCGAAAGGAATACAGCGCGAGGTAATGCCGGCATCCTCCTTCAGCTTGTCTTCGCAAGCGCGGTCACCGCACCACATCGCCTTGATAAAGCCGGGCTTGTTGTCGGCAATATCTTTCAGTTCGTCAAAGGAAGCGGCGGAATACGTCATATTGGCGCGTCTTTCCAGTGCTGCATCATACAAGCCCTGCTGTACAGCATCCAGTATCTTCGGAATTTCCGTCTCCAAATCATCGAGCGAAACGAAAATCTTTTCGCGGTTGTCTCGGCGCACCAAAACGCACTGATTTTTCTCAATATCTTTCGGACCCAATTCCAAACGCAGGGGCACGCCCTTCATTTCGTACTGTGCAAACTTCCAGCCGGGGGAGTTGTCGGTTGTATCGATACCCGCACGGCAGAACGCTTTCAGTCTTGCACAGACCTCGTTTGCTTTCTCGATTACACCCGCCTTGTGTGCCGCAATCGGAATCACCATAACCTGTGTCGGGGCGATTTTTGGGGGCAGAACCAAACCGCTGTCGTCGCCGTGGGTCATAATGACCGCGCCGATGAGACGTGTTGTACAGCCCCAAGAGGTCTGGAACGGATGCTTCAACTGATTGTCCTTGTCTGTAAACTGAATGTCAAAGGCACGTGCAAAACCGTCGCCGAAATAGTGCGATGTGGCGCTTTGCAGCGCCTTGCCGTCGTGCATCAGCGCTTCAATGGTGTATGTATCCTCTGCGCCTGCAAAACGCTCTTTTTCGGTCTTTACGCCCTTGACAACGGGCATAGCAAGATATTTCTCGCAGAAGTCCGCATACACATTCAGCATCTGCACGGTTTCCGCCTGCGCTTCCTCGGCAGTGGCGTGAATGGTGTGCCCCTCCTGCCAAAGAAATTCGCGGGAACGTAAGAAAGGACGCGTCGTTTTTTCCCAGCGCACAACGGATACCCACTGGTTATACAGCTTCGGCAAATCGCGGTAGGATTGCACAATCGCCTTATAATGCTCGCAGAACAGGGTTTCCGAGGTTGGGCGCACGCAAAGGCGCTCCTCTAATTTTTCACTGCCGCCGTGGGTGACCCAAGCGACTTCAGGCGCGAAGCCCTCCACGTGATCTTTTTCCTTATTCAAAAGACTTTCGGGGATAAACATCGGCATACAGACGTTTTCATGCCCCAAATCCTTAAACATTTTGTCCAGCTGTTTCTGAATATTTTCCCAGATTGCGTAGCCGTAGGGGCGAATCACCATGCACCCTTTTACGCTGGTATACTCAATCAGCTCCGCCTTTTTGACGACGTCAGTATACCATTTTGCGAAATCCTCCTCCATTGAGGTGATTTCCGCCACCATTTTTTTCTGATCAGCCATTTTTCATTCCTTCCCGAAGAAGCAGGCGCACAGCCGTCCGTGAAACTCGGACTTAGTGTTCTTCGATATATTTTACAATGTCGCCGACGGTTTTGATGTTTTCAATTTCCTCGTCGGGTACTTCGATTTGGAATTCGTCCTCGAAAGACATCACGAGGTCGACCAAATCCAAGCTGTCCGCTTCCAAATCGTCCTCCAAAAGCGTGTCGGCAGTGACATTTTCTTCGTCTAAATCAAACTGTTCGCAAATAATTTTTCTGACCTTTTCAAATATCATATAATTTCCTCCCAAGAGAATATATATACTACAATATTGTATGATATAAAAGCAATTTGTCAATATGATTTTTCAAAATCTTCTGAAAATTGTTGCAGGGGCGAAAGATTCAGCCCGTCCGCGCCCGACAGCCAACCGAGAAGCGTCTTTGCCATTTTGCGGTTGCCGCCCGTGACGGCGGATTCAAAGTTGATGGGAATAATCGGGTCGTGGACGCTTAAACGGAAAATGAAGAAGCCGTCTGTTTTGGCATCGGTAAAAATAATTTTTGTACCCTCACAGCTGTCGTCCGCAATTTGCACACCTGCGCACTTTGCCGCCTGCGCTTCCACACGGGCAATCATTTCTTCGCCGTAGGCTTTAAAATCGGGGGCAGTGATGGCGAGACGCACCTCTTTTTCTTCGGCGGGCTCTTCCAAATCGGCAATCAAGTCACCGAGGTCACCGCCCGCGCGCTTTAAGAGACAAAGCTTGATGATGATGCGCGTGACGAGATAGGCGCCGTCATCGAGGAAATAGTTTTCGCGGAATGCCGCGTGACCCGAAGTTTCTATTGCAAGGGGGGCATTTTCGCCCTCTGCACAGCGGCGTGCCGCCTCGTCAATCACGTTTTTGTAGCCGCGCTTAAAGCGGATGTGCTTACCGCCGAGGGTGTTGTTTATAAACTTTGTCAGCCCCGCCGAGGTGACGGAGTCCGTGACCACGGACGCGCCCGCATTTTCTTCTAAGGCGATTGCCGCCGCCACAGCGACCAAACGGTTGCGGTTCAGCTCCTCGCCGTCGGCAGTGACCGCGCCGCCGCGGTCCACATCCGTATCGAAAATCACGCCGAGGTCTGCACCCGCCTCTAAAGTTGCTTCGCGCGCACTTTCCATTGCTGCCGCGTTTTCAGGATTTGGGACATGATTCGGAAAGCGTCCGTCGGGGTCGAGGTAACGGCTCCCCGCTGTGTCCGCGCCCAAGGGAGAGAGCACCTTTTGGGCGTAAAAACCGCCGACGCCGTTGCCTGCATCCACCACGATTTTTAAGCCTGACAGCGGCTTTTCGAAGTTGTCCGCATCATTTACACCCTCGCGAATCATCGTTTTTAATTGTTCGCAATAAATTGAAAGATAATCAAGCGGAACAGCAGAAATTTTAGTGTCTGCCGTGGATTTCGGGTCGGTACTTTCTGCGTCGGCAAGAATCGATTGCAGTTCGCCGCCCGAAAGCCCGCCTGCGCGGGTGAAAAATTTCAAGCCGTTTCTGTCCCAAGGGTGGTGGCTGGCGGTGATTTGCACCGCGCCGTCGCAGTTTTCCGTCTGCGTGGTCATAAACATTGCGGGTGTGGAGCAAAGCGCGCAGTCCAGTGCGCAAATGCCGTTTGCCGTTAGCTCGCGAAGCACCGCCGCTTGGATGCGGTCAGCGGAAAGACGGGAATCGTGCCCGACCGAGATTTTTAATTCCGACCGCGATTTTTTCGTTTTGGCAGCTAAAAACCGAACGAATCCGCCGACAATGCGGGCGACAGCCTCGTCCGTCAAATCGATTTGTGCGGGATTTTCGGGATTCAGCGCCGTACCGCGCACATCCGTACCGCTTTTTAAATGTTGTAATTGCATAATGACCTCCTGTAGGGAAAACTTTTTAGTTTGTAGGGGCGGATATCTTTATCTGTCTGAGCGAGGTCGAATTTCGTACCAATCCAACTGAGGTGCGCCCAATTCGTAGGGGCGTGCATCGCGCGCCCGCGGAATGGGCGCTGCCCATTCCCTACGAAATTTCGGTTCACTCTGTGCGATGTGAAATGCTTCGTATTCGGCGCAGTGCGATAAATTTATACCGATATTTTATAACAACCCGCGGTTTTCCATTTCCTGCGCGGCGAGAAGTACGCCCAATTTACCGCTGTGGAAATTTAAGCCCCCTTGCATCCAGACTGCGAACGGCTCGCGAAGCGGCGCATCACCTGAAAGTTCAATGGACGAGCCTGCGGTAAACGTGCCCGCCGCCATAATGACTTGGCTGTCATAGCCGGGCATATCCCACGGCTCGGGCGTCACGTAGGCGTCTACGGGCGCGCCTTTTTGAAGCCCCTGGCAAAAGGCAATGAGGCGTTCGGCATTGCGCAGGCAAATCGCCTGAATAATATCGTGCCGTGCTTCATCGGGTGCGGGGGTGACTGCATAGCCGAAGCCTGAGAATAACGCGGCGGCAAATACGGCGGTTTTGAGGGCTTCGCCCACCACGTGGGGGGCGTGGAACAGCCCCATAAACAGACTGCGGTTCTGCCCCAAGGTTGCGCCGACCTCTGCGCCGAGTCCCGGCGTTGTCAGACGGCAGGCGCACAGCTCTACAAGGTCTTTCCGTCCTGCAATATAACCGCCGGACGGTGCAACGCCGCCGCCTGCGTTCTTAATCAGAGACCCTGCCATTAAATCCGCGCCGACCTCGGTCGGTTCTTTTTCCTCGGTAAATTCGCCGTAGCAGTTATCCACCATAACGACGGCGTTTTTGTTGACGCGGTGTACGATTTCGCACACGTGTTCAATTTCCGCAACGGAAATGCTGTGCCGCAGGGAATACCCGCGCGAACGCTGGATGTATACCATACGTACCTCGGGCTTTGCGGCTTCTGTCTCGATTTTTTCGTAATCCAATTCGTCGTTTTCGGTCAAATCCACTTGGCGGTACAGGACGCCGAAGTCCATAAGCGTACCTTTGCCGCGGCTCTTTTCGCCGTCGATGCCGATGGTCGAATGAATGGTGTCGTAAGGCAGTCCCGTGACGGAAAGCATGACATCTTTCGGGCGCAGAACACCGTACAGACAGACGGACAGCGTGTGCGTGCCGCAGGCAAGCGCGCCCGCGCGGATTAAAGCACTTTCGGCGCCGAAAATATCGGCGGTGAGCGCGTCCAATTTTTCGCGTCCGCAGTCGTTGTAGCCGTAGCCCGTGGTCGTGCCGAAATCCGCCTCGTTCACACGGTGCTTGATGAACGCGGCGAGCACCTTTTGCTGATTGTATTCTGTCAGCGCGTCAATCGCTGCAAACTGCGTTTTTGCCGTTTTCGTCGCTTCGGCGGCGGCTTGTTCTATGTTTTCGGAAGATTGAAAAAATGTACTCATAGCTTTAAAAATCCCAATTCCAAATCGGCGCATTTTTGAAAGCCCGATTTTTGATAAAATGTTTCATTTTCGGTAGTGCAGGTTAGAAAGATATGCTGTATGCCGTCTTTTTGTAAATCCGCGCACAGCGTGCGCACGCAGGCGGACGCGTACCCCTGTTTCCTGTATGCGGGGGCACAGGCAACCTCACGCAGATAGGCGTAGCCGCCCAAAATATCCGCAAATGCGGTTGCCGCCAAATCGCCGTTTTCCGCATACGCCGCCGTCACGCGCGTGAATCCGTTGAATACGCCCCGCGCCGTGCGCGCCAGCCACTCGTTATAAAGATTTGCCTGCACGCTCGCGGGGAACTCGTCGGGCGAGGTCTGCAGGGTGCGGACAATCAGCTCGTAAATCGGGCGGAAGCCGTCGTATACCGAAACGGCTTTTCGTTTGGGTGCGACATATGTTTCCAAAGCACACAAACCGGTTTTGCTTTTTGTCTCTATGCCGAGTTTGCGGCAGATTTCAGGGCTTGTCTGTACCAAGGCTTGGCTGAAGGTTGCGGCGAACAGACGCAGTTCCGTAAAATCCGCATTTTCCTCTGCGGCAATTCGTAAATATCCGCGCTGCGGCTTTGTGAGGATTGCCGTCGTGCGGTTTTCCTCGTCTGTTTGTATCCATACGCCGTCTAAGCTGTGGGTATCCAACAGCGGAAACAGTGCGTATGCCGTATAGATATCGGCAGAAAAACAGGACAGCAGCTCCGCCGCCGTGTCCTGTGTCGGGTTTTCCAGCAGTTTTAACATGGCTTACAGTGCGGCGAGGGTATCCGCCAATACGCGCGAAAGCCGCGCGACACTGTCGATATCCTCTTTTTTGGCAACGCACGAAGCGGAATGAATGTAACGGCACGGCACGGAGACTGCCACCGTTTTTACGCCGCCTGCCGCTTTGTGGATTGCGGATGCATCGTTGCCGCCTGCAACCATGGTTTTGGTTTGGCAGGGGATGCTGTTTTCCTTTGCTAAGCGGAAAGCCAAGTCGAAAAGGGACTTGTCATACACCGTGCCGCGGTCCATAAAGCCGACCACTGCGCCGCCGCCCGTTTTGCAAACCTGACGGTAGCCCGAAACGTCGGGCAAGTCCGCCGCCGTGGTGCTTTCAATAACAATCGCGTAATCGGGCGCAACAGTGTCGGTGACCGCCGCCGCGCCGCGTGTACCGATTTCCTCCTGCACGGTAAAGCAGAACGTCATATCATAGGGTAAATCCGATTGCAGCATCTCGAGCATTATCAGATTGCCTGCGCGGTCGTCAATGGCTTTCGATTTTATAAATCCGTCGCCGAACTCGATATATTCCGAATTGAAATAGGCGTTGTCACCGAGGGAAACCAATGCTTCGGCTTCGACTTTTGACGATGCGCCGATGTCAATCAGCAAATCTTCAACTTCGGGGACGGTATTCTTCTCGTCTTTTGTAAGCTGATGCACCGCCTTGCCGCCGATGACGCCCGAAATGCCGTTTTCACCGACCTTGACCGCTTTGCCGAACAATGCGCGGGCGTCAATGCCGCCCACAACCGCAAAGCGCAGAAAACCGTCGTCGGTGATGTAGGTGATAATCAGACCGACCTCGTCCATATGCGAAGCCAGCATCACTTTATTTTTGGCACGCTGTGCGCCGCGTTTTTCGACAATCAGGTTGCCGAGCGCATCTACGGTATAGGAAACCTCTTTGGGCAGGTGCGCAATCAGGAAGTCCCGCACCGCGTCTTCTCTGCCTGAGGTGCCGTTTAATTCACATAAGGTTTTCAGCATACTGCGCCCCCTCTAAGAGATATGCTGCCAAAAGCTTTGCGGTATTTTCCACATCTTCCACGGATACAACCTCTATGCCTGTGTGCATATAGCGCTGGGGAACCGACAAAAGCCCTGTGGCACAGCCGCCCGCTTCCATACTGATGACGTCGGCGTTTGTGCCGCTTCTGCCGCCCATAACCTCGGTTTGATACGGAATATTTTTCGCTTTTGCCACGGCGGTCAAGCCCTTTGACACCGTATGTGTCAGTGACGGCGCAAAGCCAATCATCACGCCTTTGCCGAGCACGCCGCAGTCCTGCGGTTTTGCGTCGGGAGTATGCGCGAAGCTGACGTCCACCGCAATGCACAAGTCGGCTTTGGCGTTGTATGCTGCCGATTTCGCGCCGCCCTCGGTGGTCTCCTCCCGCGTGGAGAATACGACGGTAATATCATCCGAACAGCCGTTTTGCTGTAAAATTTCCAAGGCTTCCAACAGCACGCAAAGTCCCGCGCGGTCATCGAGTGCGGGTGCGCTGACACAGTTGTTCTGTAAAATACGGAACTGCGGACGCAAAAGCACGCGGTCGCCGGGAGAGACATGCGTTTCCGCCTGTTCTTTAGAAAGCCCAATATCAATTATAATTGTTTCGGGAAGCGTTTCTTTGTCGCCGTCCTTTTGCAGGTGCGGGGGCGTGCTTGTCACCACGCCGAACAGCTTTTCTTTTCCGCAGACGGTAACTTCTGCACCTGTCAGTACACGCTTGTCCGCACCGCCGCACGGCGCACAGCGTAAAAAGCCCTCGGGGGTGATTTCCAAAACCGCAAGCCCGATTTGGTCCATATGCGCGTCCAAAAGCACACGCCGACCCGTGCCCGCAACACGGCAAACCACATTGCCGATGCGGTCACGCGTGACCTCGCCGAACGGTTTCAGCAGTTCTGCCGCAACATCGGCGATTTCCTGTTCATCGCCCGACACGCCTGCCGCGGCGGTTAATGTTTTTAAAACGGATATGGTGTCCATTGCAAATAGCTCCTTGAAAAATTCGTGCGGGCGCGTTTCCACGCACCGCGCCGTAGGGGTCGGCGTCCTCGACGACCCGCCGAAATCTGATGAAACTTCGCGGACGGACAAGGATGTCCGTCCCTACGCGAGAATCAAATTCACACAGTGCGGTGTGAGATTCTTCGCTACGCTCAGAATGACAGAGTTGCACAAACCCGTAGGGGTCGGCGTCCTCGACGACCCGCACAATTTAAAATCTGCAAAAAAGCAACAACGGCGTACATTCCCTACGCGCCGTTAAATCTCCGTGCCGCCGACGGGACGGATGGAAAGCACATAGCACGCGCCCTCGCCGAAAATACGCTCCATTTCGGACTTGTAGGTGTCTAAAAGCTCCAGCGGCACAAACGCCTGAATGGTACCCGCAAACCCGCCGCCGTGTACGCGCCACGCGCCTTTGCCCTTGAGCACGCGCTCAGATACCGCCAACGCCAAAGATACAGGCTGGTCGGTGGGCTTTTTCACGGAGAACACGTTTTGATTGTACATATACGAAGAGCTGCCGCTTTCGAGTATGTATTGCTTAAAGCTTTCGAAATCGCCTGCGCGAAGCGCCGCCACCTCTTTTTCCACACGGGCGTTGTCCGCGTAGAAATGCATGGCGCGCAAAACCGCGCGGTCACCGACCTTTTTGCGGACTTCGGCAATTTCGCCGTAAAATTCCGCTTCGGAAACCTCGCGCAGAACGGATTTCCCGAAATACTGCGCGACGCTTTCCATTTCCGAACGGATAAAGCCGTATTCATCGGTCAAATCGGCGTGATTGCCTTTGGTGTCCACAATGCAAAGCGCGTGTCCGCACGAAGCAAAGTCGAATTTCACTTCTTCAATTATCGGCGCTTTGGGGTCTTCAAAATCAATGGTTACGAAAGAGCCGACCGAGCAGGCAGTCTGGTCCATCAAACCGCAGGGCTTGCCGAAATATTCGTTTTCGGCATACTGCGCGATTTTGGCAATCGTCACCGCGTCTACCTTGCCGTCGTTGTAAAGATAATTGAGCATGGTGCCGACCAATACTTCATATGCCGCCGAGGACGAAAGCCCTGACCCCGACAGCACGCGCGAAGCGGTTGCCGCGTCAAAGCCGCCGATTTTGTAGCCGTAATTGAGAAAGCCTTGGCACATCCCGCGCACAAGGGCGGGGGAATGCCCGGTTTCGCTCTCCTGCACGGACAAATCCGAAAGGTCTACAACATCCATAGAATAGCCTGCGCTTTTTACGCGGACAATATTCTCGGAATTTACTGCCGCCGCCGCGACAGCGTCCAAATCAATCCCTGCCGCCAACACCTTGCCGTGGTTGTGGTCGGTGTGGTTGCCGCCGACCTCGGTTCTGCCGGGGGCGGAAAACAGGCGGATATCCCGTTCGCCGTCATACAGACGGGCAAATTCGTCCGCCAAAGCGGCATAGCGGTCATATTGTGCGCGGACGGCTTCGTCCGTCACATAGACACGGCGCAGTCTTTCATCATACGCACCTGCGTACAGGGCTTCTTTCAGTGCAGTATTTGTAGGCATAGAGAAACATCCTTTCAGCTCTTTTCGAGCGGTGTGTCTTTATTTTTAAAGTTGCTGTTATAGAATTCGATAAGCTTGTTGATGCCGAACAGGGAAAGACCCGAAATGGTGAACAGAATCACGAACGGCAAAATGAACGCCATAGAGAACGGGTTGAACACGTTTCGGCCGATGAAGCTGTAAGAGACGATTTTCGGCATAAAGCCCAAAAGCGAAAACAGCAGATATTGCCGAAAGTCAAACCGCATCGCGCCGTATACCTGGCTGATGGTATTGACAGGGAAGCTCGGTACTAAGCGGAAGGCGAACAACAGCCCCGCCTTTGCTTTGTTATCGGCTTTGTTGAGAATGCGCTCCACGTCTTTGTTGCGCGTTAAAAATCGGTGCACAATGCCGCCGCCGAGGTATTTGCCCCAGAAATATTTTACCCCCAAAAGCAGAAGCATGCCCGTAATGTTAATCAAAATCGCGTACGGTGTGGGGAACGCGATACCCGCGATAACGCAGACGGCGGAAATGGGCAGGGGAATAAAGGATTTTGACAGATATATAAGCAGAATGACCACGATAACCAGCCATTTATTCGGAATGGCGGCAACCGCATATTCAAATTCCGCAAGGCGGTTCATAATATCCCCGTAATGCGCCAAGAACGTCGGGTCTTGAAACAGCCAGCCTACGGCTAACAGTACCGCCGCCAAAATGAGCAGTATACCGCCCAAAAGGTTCAAAAGCTTTTTTCGGTTCAGTTTTTTACGAGCCAGCAGTACCACCGCCTTTCCGTTTGCGTTATGTATATACTGTATAAATTAGTATACTGCCCCCAAAACAGGGCATACAACACGAGTATATATATTCCTAATTTTATAACAAATTCCGCTTTCGGTCAATAAATTCGGAAAAGAAAATGCAAATATTACAAATTTTGCATCTATTTTGTGCCGAGCGGATTGACGGGGTTCTTCACAAAGCAGAGGCGGAAATATATGCGTTTTAAACTGCTGTGCACCGAAAATGCAGAATTTATATTTTGCAGAGATGTAAACAGCGGCGTAAAAACATATGTTTTTACGCCGCTGCAACATACTTTTATTTTTTTAATCTTTGCCTGTTTTCTTACGCCTGTCCGTCCGTTGCGGTGCGTAAGGCGGAGATTTCCTGTGCATGTCCCGCTGTGTCCGTCGGGGTTTCCAAGGTGAACGGCAGTCCGCGCAATGCGGGGTGGGTGACGGCGCGCAAAAGCGCGTCAAAACCGATTTCGCCCTGCCCGATTAAGGCGTGACGGTCTTTGTGACTGCCCCGTGCGTTTAAGCTGTCGTTTAAGTGCACAGCCTTGAGCTTTTCGAGTCCGATTACACGGTCAAATTCCGTCAGAACGCCGTCTAAGTCGTTCCCGATGTCATAACCTGCATCCCAAACGTGGCAGGTATCCAGGCACACGCCGACTTTCTCAGGATGTTTGACGCGGTCTAAAATCGCGCGCAGTTCGTAAAAATCCCGTCCGACCTCGCTGCCCTTACCCGACATCGTTTCCAATAAAATCGTTGTATGCAGTTCGGGGGTAATCGGGCGGTTCAGCAGTTCGGCGATTTCCGCGACTGCGGTTTCAAGCGGCTGTTTCAGCCGTGAACCTGGGTGAAAGTTATAAAGATTGCCCGGGATATGCTCCATTCTTTGCAAATCATCTGCGAACATTTCCTCTGCAAGTCCGCGTATGTGCGCATCAGGGGAGCAGGGATTGAGTGTGTACGGCGCGTGTGCAATCACAGGCGCAAAGCCGTTGTCTGTCAGCAGTGTGCGGAATGCCGCCATATCGTTGGGGTCAAGCGCCTTCGCCGCGGCGCCGCGCGGATTACGCAGGAAAAATTGCATCGTGTTCATCTGCGCCGAAAGCGCTTCTTTGCCCATTTTATAAAAACCTTTGGCACAGGAAAGATGTGCGCCTAAAAATAGCTTTTCGTTCATTGTTTATTCCTCTGTCAAATCAATCAAATGGAAGCCCGCCGCGCGAATCAGACGATTGTAGACCGCCAAGCCCACGCCGTCTAAGGACGGACAGCGCGCATAGACGGTTTTCGCACCTAACGAATCCAATTCCCGCAGCGCGTCAAACAGGCGGTTTGCCTGTTCGCTGTCGCTTTCTGCCGCGCCATAGGGAACTGCGTGCGGAAAATACCGCTCTTCACCCGCAAAGCAAAGCACGAAAGCATCTTCCTTTTGCTTTGCCGCATATTCTCGGAACTGCGCCAAAGACCCGCGCACTATCGTAATATCGGCACGCGGCGCGTAATGTTTGTATTTCATACCGGGGGAAGCAGCGGTTTCACCCGCCTTTAATTGATGCAGAACCGCGTCGTCCACCTCTACCGCACCCAAAACAGCACGGAGCTGTTCCACGGTCACACCGCCCGGGCGCAGAACGCGCGGTACCCCCGTACACAGCGTAATCACGGTGGATTCCACGCCGACTTGACTGCTCCCGCCGTCCAAAATCAGCGGAATACGCCCCTGCATATCGTCAAAAACCGTCTTGGCGTTTGTAGGGCTGGGACTGCCCGAAAGATTCGCACTCGGCGCGGCAAGCGGTACGTCCGCTTTTTGAATGACCGCCCGTGCTACGGGGTGCGACGGCATGCGCACAGCAACAGACGGCAGTCCTGCCGATACCGCATCGGGAATTTTACTGCTTTTCGGCAAAATGATTGTCAGCGGACCCGGCCAAAACGCGTCCGCTAATTTTTTCGCCGCTTCGGGCACGTCGGACACCAATTCGCGGATTTCTTCAAACGCCGAAATATGCACAATCAGCGGATTATCCTGCGGTCTGCCTTTGGCTTTGAAAATTTTGGCAACCGCTGTTTCATCGAAAGCGTTTGCCGCCAAGCCGTATACCGTTTCCGTCGGAATCCCGACCACCTCGCCCGCACGCAAAAGCGCCGCCGCACGGTCGATAGATTCTGTATTTAATTCGTTGTTTCCCGTGAAAGCGGGCAGAATTTCAGTTTGCATTTTTGTAATCCTTACGTATTGTCATTCTGAGCCGTAGGCGAAGAATCTCCCACAGAACAGAGCAAATTGCATCATTGGTAGGGCGGGGGCTTGCTCCCGCCGCGGATTTTTATTAGATTTTAACGGGCGATTCGTGAATCGCCCCTACAGAGATTGTGATTTATCGTTACTTTTTGCAAAATCATTGTTCCATTTGCATTTCCGAAAGCAACCGCTCCGCCTCTGCCCGATAGAATGTAGTGCCTCCGTTTTGTGCGGCGAATTGCAATTGCGGCAGAGCTTGTGTAAAATTACCCAACCGATAATACAAAAGACCTGTCATATACGCATTGCTTACCTGCAAAAGCGTTGTATTCACGATATTCGGCGGTGTAAATGTAGGGCTCTGCCGGAATAATGTTTCTGCTCTCAGATAATCCCCGCTGTAAAGTGCCAATGTCATTTCATTGGTACAAAGAATCTGTTGTGGGGATAATTTAAACAGCTTAAGGTAACGCGTAACGGATTTATTCTCTAAAAGGGCGGCTTGCTGTTCGAAATAATAACGGGCAAGCGGGAGATTGCCGCGCATAGCGGCGATTTGCAGAAGCCCGTCATACATAAACAGCATATAGATTGGCTTGATTTTGTTTTGATAGGGCTCCAAATACGCATAATCCGCTATTGCTTCATCAAATCGCCCCAAGAAAAACAGATAGGTTCCGCGGTCTATCCATAACGCCCGTGCCATTGAACCGCTTTTCTTTTTGTTGAAGAGTGCAGGCAAATCCAACCCCTGCAAAACGGCATCCGCGAATTGTATTCCCTCCTCGGGGGTGCAGGCATTTGCAATCGCGCGGCTTCGGCGTATCGCATACACAGGAACAACGGCAATAAAAAATGCTATCCAAAGTATGCCGACAGCGCTCGCAATCCAAGGATATAAATCGCGTAGAAAGAATGCGGCGGGAAACAGTACAATACAAAGACTTCCGCAATAGAGCAGAAAAAACAGTACGTTGTGCCGCACAAAAAATCGAAAGAATTTCATTTGCACATCCCCTTTGTTCAGCAGTTACCCCAACGCCGCGCGGATGGCGAAATAGGCAATGACCACAGCGCCTAAAACGATTCTGTACCAGCCGAAAACCTTGAAATCGTGCTTTTTGATGTAGTTCATTAAGAATTTGATAATCACGACCGACACGGCGAATGCCACGACCATGCCGACTGCCAAAATCGCGATTTCCATACCCGTATAGTGGAAGCCGTATTTCACGAGCTTCAGGGCACTCGCACCGAACATCACGGGCACGGCGAGGAAGAAGGTGTATTCCGCCGCAACGGTGCGCGACACACCCAACAGCAGTGCGCCGAGAATGGTTGCGCCCGAACGCGAGGTGCCGGGGAATACGGCGGCAATCAGCTGGAAAAGCCCGATGTAAAACGCTACGGGATAGGTGATTTCCGCAATCGAGTGGATTTTCGGTGTTTTCTTTTTGTTGATGTTTTCAATAATAATGAAGCAGACACCGACCAAAATCAGCATAACGGAAACCGTTTGCCAGTTGTAGAAAAGTTCTTCTAACTTATCGTCAAACAGCAATCCGACAATCGCGGCGGGTATACAGGAGACAACCACCTTGAACCACATTGTAAAAATGGGCTTTTTAATCAGTAATTTCTTGTCCTGCACGCCGAACGGCCACAGCTTTTTCCAAAACAGCAATACGACTGCCAAAATCGCGCCCAACTGAATAACCACCAAAAACATGCTTTTAAATTCGGGCGTCACATTGAGATGTAAAAATTCATCGACCAAAATCATGTGTCCCGTACTGCTGATGGGCAGCCACTCCGTAATGCCCTCGACAATGCCGAGGACAATCGCTTTTAAAATTTCAAGCATAGCCTGTATCCTCCAAAGTTTTTTTACTGCAAAATTTTTCTCCTTTCAGTATAACAAAGTTTACGCAAAAAGAAAACCGAAATTGCAATTTTGTTACATTTTTTTGTGAATGGGCGCAAACTCTGCTCGGTTTTGTGTCCGATTGCAGTTTTCTTAGCGAAAATGGCTTGACTGTATGCAGCAAAAATACAGAGTACGGAGTTTTATTTGACTTTTCCGTGCGGTTTTGTTACACTGAAAAAAATACCTTCCGAAAAACACAGGAGGAAGCATCATGTCAAAAAAATCTATCGGGATTCTTGTTGCCGCAATCGTTTTGCTGGCGGCGGCAGGCATTACACTCTATTTGGTTTTGGGCGGCGGCGGACCGTATATCGGCACAGTAACGGACGCCGCAAACGGCACGCCGATGCAGAATGTCAGCGTTTCGGACGGCAGAAACGTGGTCAAAACCGATGAAAACGGTGCTTTTTCATTAAAGGGCTACCGCAAAACACGGTTTATTACAGTGACTGCACCCGCAGGCTACACCACGGAACAGTATTACATCCGCACCGATAAAAAGACGGAAAGCTATGACTTTTCTCTGTCCGCCTCTGCGATTCCCGCAGGTGCGGCGCACAGCTTCATGCAAATTTCCGACACGGAAATCGGTGAAAAAGGCACGGGAGAATGGCTCAATGCCTTAAAAGAAATCGCCGACACACAAAAACCCGCATTTTTGGTACATACGGGAGACATCTGCTATGAGGCGGGCTTGAAAGCGCACTATCCCGCTATGAATACCGACACGATGGGACTTCCCGTGCGCTACGTCATCGGCAATCACGATTATGTGGACGGCAAATACGGCGAGGCGCTGTTTGAAAGCATTTACGGACCGACTTGGTACTCCTTTGAGGTCGGCAACGTGCATTATGTGGTCACGCCGTTCGGTAGAGGGTCTGATAAGAAGTCTGATTACAATCTGAATGACCGCTGGCGCTGGCTGGAAAACGATTTAAAAAATACCGACCCCGAAATGAAGGTTGTTATGCTGAACCATACCCTTTGCCCGTCGGAAAACTACGTGCTTTCCTTTGACCGCAAGGAACTGGATTTGAAACAGCACAATTTAATCGCTTGGGTGTTCGGGCATTATCATTACAACTATATTTCCGAAACGGACGGCGTTCTGAATATCAGCACCGCGCGCCCCGACTGCGGCGGCATTGATTCGTCTGTGAGCGCGGCGCGGCTGATTTCCGTTGCGGCGGACGGCGGTGTGTCTACGGAACTGTTTTATTACGATTTCGATATGCCCGCCGTACCCGAAAATGCGCGCTGGACGACGCAGCTTTCGGGCGGCATTCTGTTCTGCGATATCGTGAAAGACGGCGATAGGCTCTATACCGCTACCGTGGATGACGATTATCCGCACGACTGCGGCATTTACTGCTTAAATGCGGCGGACGGCGCGGTACAGTGGACGTACAAAACCAAAAATTCCGTCAAAAACAACGTGGTGATTGACGGCGATAAGCTGATTGCGCAGGACTGCGCGGGCAATGTGTATTGTCTCAGTAAGTCAGACGGCACGGTGGTTTGGCAGACCTCTGTTTCGCTTGGTAACGCGCTGAGTACAAGTACTGCGCCGTGTATTTCGGACGGTGTTGTATTCGCAGGCGGCGCGGCAGGCGTGACGGCGTTGGATTTGCAGACAGGTAAGGTCATTTGGGAAAATATCCGTAATAAGGGCGAAGCGTCCGCCGCCGAATTTGTCGTAATGGGCAACAAGCTTTTGGTTTCCTCGCACTGGGACGCACTCACAGCACTTGACAAAGCAACGGGTAAACAGCTTTGGGAGAATAAGGACGGAGACATCCGTTTCCGCAGTTCTACCCCCACGCCCGTGAATGAAAATACGATTTTGGTTGCGGATGATGACGCCATCATGCTTGCGGACGCCAATACAGGCGAAATTACACATAAAAGCGAACTTTCGGATTACAAGTTTAATGTCAGTGCGAAGCCCGCAGTAGAGGGCGATATTGCGTATATCCCCACGGCAAACCGCGGCTTACTTGCATACAGCCTGACCTCGAAAGAAATTTTGTGGGAATGTGCGGTCAGCAAGGCGCTTATATACACCGCACCGTACACAGACGGCGATTCGCAGACGGTTGAGCCGACGGTCACCGTGCTTTCCGATGCTTTGCTGTTCGGCGCGTCCGACGGCAAAGTATACCGCGTTTCCAAAACAGACGGCAGTGTACTCGGCAGTGTTTCTGTCGGCGCACCGATTTTCGGTATGACTGCCGCGGCGGACGGCGTGTATTTCGTCTCCGACTTTGCGGGACGGGTTACCTGTTTAAACGCTTTTTAAATGCTGATTTTTCACCCCGCCCTCTCATGCAGAGGGCGGGGCTGCTTTTTGCTGTGCGGGATGCACTGTCCGGCGTACAGCGGACCGATTGCGCGTATTTATCCGCTGTGCGGTGACGGCGCAAAAGAAAACCTGTTTTTTTGCACACAAATAAAACAAAGAATTCATAAAGTTTTAACGATTTTTCGGTTGAGAATTGGAAAACTATGCTGTATAATAAATTCCATATTGGAGCATTATGCCTGTGTGCAAGGCGGAGAAAGGAAGCAAAACATGATATTTTCACAAGACATCGGGATAGATTTGGGTACGGCGAATACACTTGTGTTCGTAAAAGGCAAGGGCATTGTCATCCGTGAGCCGTCGGTTGTGGCGGTGGACGTAAGCGCGTATCCGCAGAAGGTGGTTGCCGTCGGCGATAAGGCAAAGCAGATGATTGGCAGAACGCCGGGTTCCATTACGGCGGTTCGTCCTTTAAAGGACGGCGTTATCGCGGACTTTGAAATCACGTCGGACATGCTGAAGGAATTTATCCGCATGGCGATTAACAAATCCCCGTTTTCAAAGGCGCGGGTGCTGATTTGCATTCCTTCGGGTGTTACCGAGGTCGAGCGCAGAGCGGTGCACGATGCGGCAAGAAGTGCGGGCGCAAAATACGTCGGTCTGATTGAAGAACCGATGGCGGCGGCAATCGGCGCAGGTCTGCCCGTTTCTGAGGCAATCGGCTCTATGGTCGTGGACATCGGCGGCGGTACGAGCGAGGTCGCGGTCATTTCGTTCGGCGACATTGTTACCGCGCAGTCGGCGCGCGTGGCAGGCGACAATTTTGATGAAGCGATTATCGCGTACATCCGCAAAAAGCACAATTTGCTCATCGGTGAGCGCACGGCGGAAGATATTAAAATCAAAATCGGTTCGGCATATCCGTATGACGGCGAGGGCGCGATGGATGTAAAGGGCAGAAACCTTTTGGACGGTCTGCCGAAAAACATTGAAATCACCTCGGAAGAGGTGCGCGAGGCGCTTTCCGACCCCGTCAACCAGATTCTTGATACCATTCGCTCTACACTGGAGAAAACCCCGCCCGAGCTTTCGGCGGATATTATCGACCGCGGGATTATGTTGACAGGCGGCGGCGCGCTTCTGCGCGGCTTGGACAGACTCATTTCCATTGAAACAAAAATCCCCGTGCACGTGGCGGAAAATCCGCTGGACTGCGTGGTAGACGGTACGGGCAAGTGCCTCGAGAGCGGCGAGATTTTAGACATTACAGGTAAAAAACGTTACGATTAAAATGGATTTAAAATCCCGTAGGGGCGAACTGCGTTCGCCCGCAGGTCGCTGAAGGCAGCGCCCCCTACGATTGGCGAATGGAATTTCCACGTCCGTTTTTATTTAAAATCCAAAGTCAGCGAGTTTGAAGAGCTATGAAAAACTATTTTAAAAGTACAGGTTTTAAAATATTGCTCGCCGTGGCAGTTGTACTGCTGGCGTGCGTGATTGCTGCTGCGGCAACTGCCGACGGCACGTCACCGCTGACCTCTGCGCTCGGTACAGTGTTTTCGCCGTTACAGCGCGGCGGCGCTTACATAGCGGGGAAATTTGACGATTTAAAGGGCGGATTTATTTCCGCCGACGCCTACAAAGACCGCGTAGAGGAGCTGGAGCAGCAGGTTGCGGAATACCAGAGCAAGCTGGTGGACTACGAAAAACTGCAAAAGCAGGTGGAAAGCTATGAAAAGTTTCTCGGCGTGAAAGAGAAAAATCCCGACTTTCAGTTCGTCACAGGTACGGTCATCGGGCGGGATTCTGCGGATGTGTTCGGCTCGTTTGTGTTAAACTGCGGCGCGGCGGACGGGGTCTCCGTCGGTGACCCCGTTATCAGCGGCGAATATTTAATCGGCTTGGTGTCCGAAGTAACGCCCACGGCGTGTACGGTGCTGTCCGTCTGCGACCCGAAGGTCAGCGCGGCGGCATATGAAATCCGCACAGGCGAAACGGGCTATACAGGCACAACCGCAAAACTCGGCGTGTCGGGGAAAATTAAGCTGTCGGGGCTGTCCCGCGCGACGGCGGTTGCCCCCGGCGGGATTGTATGTACGTCGGGCGTGGGCGGGGTGTATCCGCGCGGATTGATTATCGGCACGGTCACGACGGTTGAAAAAGAGGACGGCGACATTTCGTATTATGCCGAAATTCAGCCTGAAATCGAAATCGCCGAGGTGCAGGATGCATTTGTGATTACGGATTTTGAGGGCAAGGGCGATGCGTAGACAGACAAAAATTCTGCTTGCGCGGCGCGGCATTTTTGCCCTTTTGATTTTGGCGGCGTACCTTGTGCAGAGCGCCGTGGGCGGCACGCTCGGATTTTTCGGCGTGCGCGCGTGGTTCTTACTGACGTTCACCGTCTGTTTGGGGCTGTTTGAGCGCGAAACGGCAGGCGCGGCATTCGGCTTGTTTGCGGGCGTGCTTTGGGATTTTGTGTCGCCGACGGGCGACGGCTTCCATGCGTTTTTATTTATGGCAATCGGCGCGGCGTGCGGGATTCTCATCAATACGATTATGCGAAACAATTTGGTGACGGCTTTGTTGCTGAACGGTATTGCACATCTGTTGTATATTTCTTTATATATTGTGTTCTTTGTACTTGCCGAGGGCGTAGACAGCGCAGGCTGGCTGTTTGTGCGTTTTTATTTGCCGTCGGCGGTATTTTCCGTTTTGTTTACCCCTGTTGTGTATTTGTTGGTGCGTGCCGTGATGAACCGCACAAAACTGCGGCGGTGATGCGCAAACCGTAGGGGCGGATGCCCTCATCCGCCCGCCGAAATCTGCTGAAACCCACGGAATGACACTTAAGGTCGTTTCCTACGCGGCTATCAAATTTGTTATTTTGTGCCTGAGAGAAAAACGGACAGCCGCGAGGGCTGTCCCTACGGGGACTGCGTTCTATTCAATCTGTGCCGTGTGAGATTCTTCGCCTGCGGCGCAGAATGACAAAGTTATGCAAACCGTGTAGGGGCGATTCACGAATCGCCCGAGCGCAGGCGGATTTTGTACGAATCCAATGGCAACGCACAAACCGTAGGGGCGAACTGCGTTCGCCCGCAGATATTCGATAAAAATCCCGCGGGACACCCGCACCTCGGCGACCCGCTGAAATCAGATGAAAGTGTGCGGCGGGAGCAAGCTCCCGCCCTACCGATTATGCAATTTACTTTGTTCTGTGTGAGATTCTTCGCCTGTCGGCGCAGAATGACAAATTTTTTGCGTGTAGGCGCGGTACCGAGCGCAATCCCTCAAATCACATCCGATTCGTACAAAATAAAGACGCGTTGCGCCGCAACGCGAAGGAAACCCCCGGCGAGGGTTTCCTTTGAAAAACAGTCCATCGGACTGTTTTTCCTACCTTCCTGCGCTTTCTTGCGAAAAGGATTTCGCCGTCTGCGGACGGCGAGTCGGGGTTTCACCCCGCACCCCACCGCCTTTTAAAAAAGGCGGGCGAAAACTTTGTTTTTGCACAATCTATCTGCGTGTAGGCGCGGACCGAGCGCAATCCCCGAAATTACATCTGATTCTATACGCAACAAAAAGGCGGTGACCGTATGAACGACAAAAAGAAAACCGAAAAAAGCCTGAAAATTCGCTCCACGGCATTCTTTGTGGCTGCCGCTGTGTTTTTCTCTGCATTTTTTATCGATTTGTTTCGCATTCAGGTGGTCAACGCGGCGGAGTATTCCACGCAAAAGGTCACTCTGCGTTCGGTGAACACCACCGTCGAGGCGGCGCGCGGCGAGATTCTCGACTGCAACGGTGTGCCGTTGGTTGTAAATGAGCAAATCAATTCCATTGTGCTGGATGCTTCTTATTTTCCGCCCACCGCAGAGCAGGAAAAGCGCAATGAAATTTTGTATGCGCTGATTCATTTGACAGAGGATATGGGCGTTGCGTGGAATGACACGTTGCCGCTCGTGTTTGATGTGAACGGTAATATTCAATATAAAGAAAACGCCGAATCGGATATTGCGTTTTTGAAGTCGCGCGATGTTCTGCACTTGAATGCCTATGCCACGGCGCAGAACTGTTTTGACGGCTTGATTGAAAAATTCAGTCTGCAAAATTACGAAAAAGAGGATGCACGCAAAATCGCATCCGTTTGCTATGCTTTAAAGCGTATTTCGTTTTCTGCGGCAAATCCCTACACCTTTGCCGATGATGTCCCCGGCGCGCTGGCGGCGAAAATCAAGGAAAACGGCGCACAGTATGCAGGTGTAGATGTGCGTGTGACTTCCAAGCGGAAATATACCGACGGCACGATTGCGCCGCATATTTTGGGCGTGGTCGGCAAACTGAATGCCGAAGAATACAACGCCAAAAAAGAAGCGTTTGAGACGGAAAATGCGAATCTCGACTTGTCTGCGCAGGACAAGCAAACCCTCTCCTTGCGCGCCTATTCCATGGATGATACCATCGGCAAATTCGGCATTGAGAGCGCCATGGAATCCTATTTGCGCGGGACAAACGGCATTATGACCACCACAACGGATTCCGACGGCAACAAAACCTCGGAGCTGACCACCGCCCCCAAAGACGGTGACGCGGTGATTTTAACGATTGATTCCGTGTTTCAAAAGCAGGTGCAGGACGCGCTGGCGAGCTTTATTCAGCACTACCGCGACAAGGAATCCATTCCCGCCGTCGGTTCGGCAGTGGTTATCGATGTGAAAACAGCTGCGGTGCTTGCCTGTGCCACCTATCCGAGTTATGACCTTTCCACGTATTATGAAGATTACAGTACCTTGGCGCAGGATAAAGCCTCTCCGCTTTGGAACCGTGCGCTGATGTCCACCTATGAACCCGGCTCGACCATGAAACCTGCCATGGCTGTGGCGGGCTTAGAGGAAGGCATCATCACGGAAAATACAACCATACGCTGTAACCATATTTATACACAGTTCCCCGATACGCCGTTTAAATGCTTAGGCTACCACGGCAGTATCAATGTCAAAGAGGCGCTCAATCAATCCTGCAACATCTATTTCTACGAAACAGGCAGACTGCTCGGTATCAACAAAATGAACGACTACTGCACACGCTTCGGTCTGGGGCAGAAAACGGGCGTGGAAATTCCCGAATCCACGGGCGTGCTTGCGAGCATTTCCTACCGCGAGGCGCACGGCGGCATTTGGTATCCCGGCGATACGGTACAGGCGGCAATCGGACAGTCCGACAACCTGTTTACGCCGATTCAGCTGGCAAATTATGCCGCGACGATTGCCAACGGCGGCACACATTATCAGGCGCATTTTGTCAAGAGTATTAAAAGCGGCGATTATACGGAGACCGTGCTCGAAAACAAAGGTACGGTTGTCAATGAAGTCGGGGTTTCCGACAATACGATGCGTATTGTTAAAGAAGGTATGCTTCGTCTCGGTTCGCGTCTTGCCGCCTTTAAGGATTTGCCTGTGCAGGTTGCTGCAAAAACAGGTACGGCGGAATCCAAAGCCAAGGTCGGCGGCGATATTGTCGAGGGCTTAAACGGTTTTATGATTTCCTTTGCGCCCTATGACGACCCCGAAATCGCCGTGGCAATCGCCATTGAGAACCTGAACAGCGGTTCGGCAACGGCTGTGCTGATGGCGGATATTTTCAGAGCCTATTTTACGGCGACGGGGGATTTCGCGGCGGAAGACAGCTACAATACGATTTTAAATTAAAAAATACGGGGGACGGCATGAAACGGTATCTGATTTGTTCGGGCAAAGGCGGTGTGGGAAAATCCACGCTGTCCGTCTGCATCGCGCGGGCACTTTGCGCACGCGGAAAATCCGTTTTGCTGACAGACTGCGATGTGGGGCTTCGCGCACTCGATTTGCTGACGGGGCTTGGGCAGTCTGCGGTCTATACTTGGCAGGATGTACTGTCGGAAAACTGCACTTTGTCGGATGCGATTTTGACAGACTCCGCAGGCAGGTTGTCTTTACTGATGCCGCCCGCCGCGCTCGACGGTCCGTTGTCTGCCGAAGCATTTTCCGCGATGCTTGAAAAAGCTTCGGTGGATTTTGATTTTTGCTTTTTGGATGCGGGCGCAGGCATAGACGGAATCGTGCCGACGCTCGCAAATGTAAGCGATGCGGCGCTGGTGGTTGCCACGCCCGACAGCGTCTCTGCCCGTGCGGCGGCAAAAACGGCGGAAATGCTTTGGCAGACTTTGCCGCCCGAACGCCTGCGCCTGCTTTTGAACCGTTACAGCGTTTCGGCGGTGCGGGACGGGGTAAATCTTTGCGCGGACGATATGATTGACGAAACGGGCGTCCGCTTTTTGGGCGCTGTGCCCGAAGATGTGGGTCTGCACGTCCTGCCGTGCGGCAAGGATATGTCCTCGCGCACCGCGGCGGCGTTCAACCGTATCGCCGCACGTCTGCTGGGCGAACCCGTACCGTTTTCGGTGCGGAAATTATAACCATACCGATACAGGGACGGATGTGTCATCCGTCCCTGTATTTTTTGTGATTTTTGCAGTGTGCATACCAATCGTAGGGGCGGATGCTTTCATCCGCCCCGCAAAAATTTGCGCAAACCACGTAGGGGCGTGCAGTGCGCGCCCGAGCAAAGTGGGATTTCGCACAGAACCAATGGTGAACCACAATTCGTAGGGGCGGGTCTCTGTACCCGCCCAAGCAAAGTCGGTTTTTTCAGACCCACCCTGTGCCATGTGAGCTTCTTCGCTTCGCTCAGAATGACAAATTTGTGCAGACCCGTAGGGGCGATTCACAAATTGCCCGCGGAGGTCTGGTAAAACTTCTCGGAATGACACAGAGGTCGTTCCCTACCCGAGAATTAAATTCACTTTGTGCCAAGGGAGCTTCTTCGCTTCGCTCAGAATGACAAATTTGTGCAAACTCGTAGGGGCGTGCATCGCGCGCCCGGGCAAGGCAGAAAATTCGTACAAACCAAAGGCGGGGTTGACGGCCTTGCCGTCTTTTCAAATCGAACAAAATTTTCCGAAAATTCCGTGTAAATTACACAATGGCAAAATGCACAAGAAAAAAATTCAATTCTTAACTACCACGCACTCCGCACTGTATATTTTGTAAAGTGTCCGAAACAAATAGTATTTCGACAAAACTTTCGCAATCTTTATAAACATCTGTTCAAAACTCGGATTTAACGGCTTTTTACGCGAATTTTAGGCTACTTATTAACATTTTGAACATGGTTTTGAACATTTTTGAACACAGAAAAAATATACTTTAGGTATATATCTGTGCAGAGAAAACTTTGGTAAAAATCCCATATTGACAAAATTCGCCCGCTTTTTTCTGCTTGTCCGTTCCGTTTTACGCAAAAAAATCCAACAAAATACGGTGCATAATTTATGGAAAATCCCCCATACTATCACTGTAAAAATACGCGCAGTGCGGAGGCGAAGATATGGTCAAGGGAATCAATCGGCAGGTACTGGAAATTCGGGAAACCGGCTCGCCTTATTTTGAGCGGGCATTCTTTTTTGTCAAACCGGAATTCGCCTTTACAGATGAAGATAAACTGCGCAAAGCGGCGGAAAAAGCACTGCAAAGCCCCGACCGTCTGCCGAAAACCCGCCGTCGGCGCACAAAAAGCATTTTGTACTGGGCGCTCGGCGGTAGTGCGGCAGTCAGCGCAGGCGCGGTTATCACCGCACTGCTGGTGAGGTAAGATTTTGGATGATGCACAAGCCCGTAGGGGCGATTCACGAATCGCCCGAGCAAAGTCGGTTTTTGCAGACCTACCCTGTGCCGTATGAGATTCTTCGCTACGCTCAGAATGACAAATTACTGCCCCCTACCGAGTGACGAAAAACGGACAGCCCTTTGGCTGTCCGTTTTTTAAATAACCGTATTAAACATTTTCAGCGTTTGTATTGTCGGCTTTATCCGTTTTTTTCGGCACCGCACTGCACGCCGCGCAGCCTGCACAGCCGCCCGTACAGCCGAATTCCACTTTGCCCTCGGGGGTGTCGCGGTAATACTGGGTATGCGTATCGCGGTGCGTTGTCGAGGTCCAAATGCGTTCCGCCTCGGGTGCCCAAGCAACGGCAAAATCTACGCACTTGTCGCACAGGGTATCCACATCCTCTGCGTGCAGTAAATCCGAGGAATGTGCGCCGCTCTGCTTCACCATCTCGCGTAAGTACTCGGGATTTTCCAGCATCGGGCAGGGGCGCAGATGGTTGTCGTTAAACGGCTGATTTTTATAATACTGCATAAACAGCGGGCTTTTCAGCGCCTCTTTGAGCGTATGCGTGCGGATATTTGTATCGGAATAGTGAATGAACACACACGGCTCAATGTCGCCTGCGGAATTGATGTGAAAATAGTTTCTGCCGCCCGCAATACAGCCGCCGACATATTCCGCATCGTTTTGGAAGTCCATCACAAACAGCGGTTTGCCCGTTTTGGAATTACGCACCTTGCGAAGCCATTTGTACATAAATTCACGCTGTGCGGGCGTCGGAATCAAATCCTTGTCCGCATCGTGCCCGACGGGCATATAGTTGAAGCACAGCGCGTATTTTGCGCCCTTTTCGAGAATCATATCGAGGAAATCATCGCTCGTGACATATTCCAAATTCTTGCGTGTATAGCAAATCGAAACACCGAACAGGCATTTGTTTTTCTGCAAAATCTCCATTGCGGCAAGCGTTTTGCGGTATGCGCCGTCGCCGCGCCGCCAGTCGTTGGATTCTTCCGTACCTTCCAGACTCAAAGCCAAGCTGATATTGCCGACCTCGTTCATATCGTCGCAGAATTTTTGGTCCACGAGTGTCGCATTCGTATAAATCACAAATGTGCAGTCCCGATGCTTGCGCGCAAGTGCAACAATGTCGTCCTTGCGAATCAGCGGTTCACCGCCCGTAAGCATGTAAAAATGCGTGCCCATTTCCTTACCCTGGGAAACGATGGAATCCATTTCTTCGTTCGTCAAGCTTTGGCGGTGGCCGTACTCCGCCGCCCAGCATCCCTTGCATTTCAGATTGCAGGCGCTGGTCGGGTCAAACAAAATGATGAACGGTACGTTACAGTGCAGTTCCTCACGCAGGGCGCGGACGGTTTTCGTGCCGTACAGCCCCGCATCCACACCGAGAGACAACAGCATCTGCTTGACCACACGCGGGTCAACATCGCGCAGCAGGCTTAAAGCGTACTGCGTCCATACATTCTCGGGGTCTGCCGCTGCCGCCTGAAATTTTTTAAAATTCTCCGCAGGAAAGAGTCCGCCGAAAATTTTGCCGACGCGCGCCGCCATCTTTTGCAGATTCGGATAGGGGTCTTTGTAAATGTATTTTAAAGTTTTGTCCAGCGCGACTTCAATCGCCGCGCGCTGAAGCTTATGCGATTTCGGCATTTGTAAATCCTCTTTTTCTTTCCGTGGTTTTGAATCTTTATCATAACATGTGTTTGATAATTTGTAAACAAAAGACTTGTGAATTTTTGTCTTAAAAATACTTTTCACGAAAAATGGCAGAATTATTCTGTAAAACTTCGGGAAAAATAGAGGACAAGTAAAAATAAGAACATGTGAGGGACAAACTATGCAAAGCGCGGCAGTCAAAAAATGGAAGCGAAAGCTGCAAGCGGATTTAAAAACAACGGAACAGGCACACCGCCGGCTGTCCGCCGAGAAAACGGCGGATGCCTTTTCCGATACACTTTTACAAACGTATTTTCGGTTGGAAACAGAAGGGCGGTCGGCGGTCGGCGCGGTGCGGAACGCACCGCCTCTGCCAAGCGGCTCAGACGGACTGCCGCGCGCCTACGGTGTGTTGGCGGCGCTTTGTGATGACCGAAAACTGCCGCCGTTCCCGTCAATATGCACCGCATGCAAAGAAAATGCATTTACCATTGCGGAGCTGACCTTGACAGAACTGTTTTTAAAAACCGTTTTTCTGTCCTTTGCGGCAAAGGCTGTTCGGGAACAGTCGGAAACCTTGCTTGCCGACGCTGTACAGGCTTTGGCGGCGCTTGCGGATTTGCCGTTTCAGGATTTGTTTTCCGCGTGCAGTGAAACAGAGGCGCTCCTCTGCCGCGACAGAGGCTTCGCCTGCGCAGACGCCCCGACGCGTGCGCTGTACCGAAGCCGCCTGTCCCGCTATGCCGAAAAAACGGACATATCCGAGGAATCGGCTGTATATTACTTGTTAGACGAAGCGGCACGCAAGCATACCACGCTGTATGCACTGCTGTGCCCGACCTACAAATCACGCGGCACGGTACTGCTTCTGTGCGAAGCGGTTTTACCGCTGATTGCAGCTTTAATTTTGGGCGTGGCATATCGCTCTGCCATACTCGCACTGCTCGGAATTTTCCCCCTGTGGGCAATTTTTCGCAGTATTTTAGAGCGCTTCTTTTGCGCGGGGGTCCCGCCGTTCTCCCTGCCCGCCGCAGAATTGCGCGGCAAAATCCCCGCATCCGCGCACACGGTCATTACCGTCTCCGCCTTACTGCCGAAGCCTGCACAGCTTGCCGATACCAAAGCGCGTCTGCTGGATGCGTATCTGCGCGCGGGCGAGGGCAGTATTTCCGTTTGCCTTTTAGCGGATTTGAAAGAAGCAAACAGCGTCGTCTGCCCGGAGGACAGCGCGCAGATTGCGGCGGCAAAGACAATGATAGACGAACTGAACGCAGAATTTCCGAACGTATTTTCCCTGTTTATCCGTGAGCGTACTTGGTCGCCGACAGGACGGATTTTCACAGGCGCAGACCGCAAGCGCGGCGCCATCAACGATTTTGTGCAGTATTTGCGCAAAGGTGAAACCGCGCCGTTTTCGGTACGGCACGGCGCATGTACGCTGTTGCCGACGGCAAAATACCTGCTCTGCTTAGACAGCGACACACGCCTGACGCTCGACAGTCTTTACGCCCTCGTATGCGTTGCCGAGCATCCCGAAAACGCGCCGCAAATCGATGAAATCCGCGGCTGTGTCACGAAGGGCTACGGCATTTTCGCACCGCGTGTGGAAAATACGCTTTCGTCCGTTTATAAAACCCGTTTTTCACATATTCTGTCGGGCGCGGGCGGTGTTTCGGGCTATGATATGCGCGTTTCGGAACGCTGGCAGGATTTATTCGGCGCAGGACTTTTTACAGGCAAGGGACTTGTGCATATTGACGCGTATGCCGCGCTTTTGCCCGAAGCTTTCCGAACAGAAACCGTTTTGAGCCACGACATTCCTGAGGGCGAGCTTCTGCGCACGGCGTTTGTGTCCGATGTACAGGTGTCCGACGGCGTACCGTCGAGCGCACGGGCGTATTTTGCCCGCTTGGGGCGCTGGGTACGCGGCGATATGCAAAACGCGGCGCTTTTGGGAAGAAACCTGCAAACGGCAAACGGCACACAGAAAAATCCGTTTTCCTTTACGGCAAAATACAAGCTGTTCGACAATCTGCGCCGTGCGGCGACCCCCGTTTTTTCGTGGATATTGATTCTGTCAAGTGTCCTTTTTTCGGCAAAAACCGCACGCATTATGCTATGCGTTGCGGTGCTGTCGCTTGTCGCGGAGCATTTGCTTGCACTGTTTTCTGTCCTGTTCCGCGGCGGTGTTTCCGCTCTGCAAACGCGGTTCTACGGCAAAACCGCACCCGATGCGGTGCGCCACATTACAGACGGCGCCACCGCAGTTATGTTGCTGCCCGTTACCGCCTTTGTGAGCCTGCGCGCACTGCTTTTAGGCTTTGTACGGCGGTTTTTGACGCACCGCAATATGCTTGAATGGGTCACCGCCGCCGACAGCGAACGCGCAGGCACTGTACACGGCAGAATCCTTGCCGCCCTGCCGTCCGTGCTGTCTGCGGTTTGGCTGTTGGTATTCGGCTCGGCATTCCCGCGCCTTTTGGCGCTTTTCTTTCTTGCAGAGCCGATTTTTTCTTGGGTCTCCGAACTGCCTTACACGGACAAAAGCCACGAAATCCGCGGTGTACGGCGCGAAAAACTGCTTTCCTACGCCGCGTCCATGTGGAAATATTACAGCGAGCAATGCAATGCGCAAAACCATTTTCTGCCGCCCGACAACGTGCAGACCGCGCCCGTCGGGCGCGTGGCGCACCGCACTTCGCCGACCAACATCGGGCTGGCGCTCTGCGCCGCGCTCGCGGCATGCGATTTGTATTTGATTACGCCGCAGGCGATGTGTACGTATCTGCTCCGCATGCTTACGACGGTGGAAAAGCTCGCGCACTGGCACGGCAATCTGTATAACTGGTACGATACCGAAACGCTCTCACCCCTTGCGCCCCAATATGTATCCGCCGTGGACAGCGGCAACTTTCTGTGCTGTCTCTGCGCTTTGCGGGAAGGCGTTTCCGAATATCTGTCCGACTGCCCCGATTTGCAGAACGTTCTTGAAAAAATAGACAGAGAGCTGAAAAATGCCGAGCTTTCCGCCCTGTATGACCGCCGACGCGATTTGTTTTATATCGGCTACGATTTAGAACAGCAGGCGTTTACCCCCGCACACTACGACCTTTTGATGAGCGAATCCCGCATGATGAGCTACTACGCCTGTGCGGCGCGTCAGGTTCCGAAAAGCCACTGGAGCGCACTTTCCCGCGTGCTGTCGAAAAGCGACGGCTATGCGGGCGCGCTTTCGTGGTCGGGCACAATGTTTGAATACTTTATGCCGTACCTGTTCTTGGAAAGCCGCGAAAACACACTGACACACGAGGCGCTTCGGTACTGTGTACACTGCCAGCGCGTGTTCGCGCATCGGCGCGGCGTACCGTTCGGCGTATCGGAAAGCGGCTATTACCGCTTTGACGCCGAGGGCAACTACCAATACCGCGCGCACGGCATTCCGCGGCTGGCACTGCGCCGCAGTGTGTGGGACGAAACGGTCATTTCTCCGTATTCAACCTTTTTGGTACTGCCTTTCCTGCCGAAAACCGCCCTGCACAATTTAGAGGAACTCGAAAAACTGCATGCCACAGGCGAATACGGCTTTTTCGAGGCGCTGGATTTTCGGGACGGCAAGCCGCCGCGCATCGTGCGCAGCTTTATGGCACATCATGTCGGCATGAGTCTTTTATCCGTGGATAACGCATTGCTCGGAGGAATTATGCAAAAACGATTTTTAAAAAATGCGCGTATGCGCGCGGGCGGCTCTTTGCTGGAAGAACGCGTCCCGACAAACCCAATCGTATTCAAACGCAAAATGCAGGACGCCGTGCCCGACCGCCCCAACCGCGAACGGCGGCGCGCACCCGCGGCGCACGAACCGAATCTTTCCGCACCGCAAATACAAATTTACGCAAACGGCACATGGAGTACCGTGCTGTCCGACTGCGGCACTTCGCACAGTCTGTACGGCGGGGTGCATTTAACACGGGGAAGCCGCGACCTGCAAACACATCCCTTAGGCGTTTTCGCCGTTTTGCAGGCGGGCGGAGAACGTCTGGTCGGATGCCGCGCACTGCAAACGGACGGAAATGCAAAATTCTCCTGCGCATTTTCGGAAAACAGCGTACAATTCTCGGCAGAAAGCGAAACGTATGCGCTCACACAAACGGTGTGCGTCCATGCACAGCTGCCCGCCGAATTGCGGCAATTTACCGTCACAAACAAAACCGACAAAAATGTACACGCCGTTCTTACGGTATATTTAGAGCCGTCTTTAACCAACCCGCGCGATGAAGCCGCGCACAAAACGTATCAAAAGCTGTTTGTCACCGCTGACCGTACCAAGCTCGGCGGTACGGTATTCACACGGCGAACGGCGGCGGGGGAAACGCCCCTGCTCTTGGGATGCGGCATTGCAGGAGAACAGAGCTATACCTGTATTCTTTCCCGCCCGAAAGCCCTGAAACGGCTTTCAGGGGTATATTCCCTCGGGGAAACCGCCGTCTCGGAAAACGAACGCACGGCAGTCGCGGACACTTGCTTTTTTGCGGAAATTCCGCTGAATCTGCCAAAGGGCGGCAAACAGACATGCACGCTCTTTCTTTGCTGTGCGCGTGACCGCGAAACCTTAGAAACACGCATGGCGCTTTTGCAAATGGATACCGAGGCAACCCTGCCCGCAGGTGCGCCGCGCCTGTTTGCGGACACAGATTTACCGCTCGATTCCTTATTGCCGCCGCTGTTCGGCGCCGCACCGCTGACCGAGGAACGGCATACCGCGTTGCAGAGCAACACTCTGCCGCGCACCGCACTGTGGAAATTCGGTATTTCCGGAGACCGCCCGCTTTGGCTGGTTTCAGAGTCCGTCACCGCCGATTTTGACGCACTGTCACCGATTCTACGCTTCTATACCGCGCTTCGCACGGCAGGCATTGCCTGTGATTTGGTTTTGCTCCTGACAGGCGGAGAAAAAAACATTTCAAAAATCCGCGCCGCCGCAGAAGCCCATCTGCAAAAAGACAGCCGTCCGCAAAACGAATCTCATTTCGGCAGTATTTTTTATTTGGACGCGGATGCGCTGTCCGAAACCGATAAAAATACACTGACTGCAAACGCCGAGATGCAAACGCCGAGTACGCCCTGCCCGCCTGTTCCGTTCCGCAGTCCCGTGCCGATTCTATCGGCGAATCTGCCGAAAAGCAGTCAAAATACAAGGGACAAAACGGGCTATACCGTCGCAGCCAAACCGCGTGTACCTTGGGTGTACGCACTCGCCAATCCCTCCTTTTCCACCCTCACGGGCGACAGCACGCTCGGCGTGAGCCATGCAATCAATTCCAGACTCAATAAGCTGACCGTATTCTCAAACGACACGGTTTTTGACAATTACGGCGAACGGCTGTTTCTGCGCACGGACGGCAAAGTCTACGACGTTTTGAAAAACGCCGCTGTCCGCTTCGGCGAGGAACGCGCGCAATACACGGCAACAATCGAAGATATAGAAATTACGGTTACCGTGACCGTACCCGAACGCGGCATGCAAAAGCAAATTGCCGTTTCGCTGTGCGCACATTCCGATGCCCCGCGGCAGGCAGAAATCTGTTATTGCACCGTGCCCACACTTTCCGAGAACGGAAAACCGTCAGTATATTTACAGTCCCGTTTTTTCGACGGCGGTATTGAAATTCAAAACCCCTGCAACAAGGCCGTCCCCGGTCTTTCCCGTTTGGAGTCCGACAGCGGCGCGGATGTCTCCTATACCGTTTCGCGTGCGGATTTTGCCGCAGGCATTTGGAACAGCGGCGGCACGCTCCCGAACTCCGACCCCTGTGCCGCGCTTGTCCGACGCATACAGCTTCCCCCGCTGGAAACACAAAGTCTGCACTTTTTCCTTTCATTTGGGCATACCGAAAAAAGCGTGCGTGCGCTTCGCAAGCTGAATTTACCGCCGCGCACCGTGCCGACGGAAAACCGCATTATATTGGAATCGCCCGACGAAAACCTGAACACGCTGTTCAACGAATTTTTGCCCAATCAAATTATAAACGGCAGAATTTTTGCCCGCACGGGGTTTTACCAGTCGGGCGGGGCATACGGCTTCCGTGACCAATTACAGGACGCCGCCTGCCTGCTTGTGACCGATACGGAATTTTTGCGGCGGCAGATTTTCCGCTGCTGTGCGGCACAGTTCGAGGCGGGTGACGTGCTCCATTGGTGGCATCCGACCCTTGACCGCAACGGCACCGTAAACGGTGTGCGCACGCGATACAGCGACGATCTTTTGTGGCTGCCCTTTGCGCTCGCAAAATATGTGCTTGCCACAGGCGACACGGCAATCTTAGATGTGCAAATCGCCTATCTTTCCGCAGACGAGCTCGGCGAAAACGAAAAAGAACGCTACTTTGACGTTCCGCGCGGCAAAAATAAGGGCAGTGTCGGCGAACACGCCGCGCGTGCCGTCCGCCGTGCTTTGCGCTTCGGCGCGCACGGACTGCTTCTGATGGGTGCAGGCGACTGGAACGACAGCTTTACGGGCGTCGGCGCGAAAGGCAAGGGTGAAAGCGTATGGCTTTCGCAGTTTGCCGTCATGGTTTTGGAAGGCTTCGGTCAAATGCTTCAAACCGTCGGCAAAGACAGCGCGTTTTACTTTGAAACCGCTGCCACGCTTCGCACCGCCGTAGAAACCTATGCGTGGGAAGGTGACCGTTACCTGCGTGCCTATTATGATGACGGCGAAAAAATGGGTTCGCCGCAGTCGGAAGAATGCAAAATCGACAGTCTGACGCAAAGCTTTTCCGTCTTTGCCGACCTCAGCCCCGAACGGCGCACAACCGCACTGCAAACCGCATACCGAGAACTTGTCGATACCGAAAACGGCGTTGTCCGTCTGTTTGCGCCTGCATTTTCGGGCGAAAACAAAAAGGCGGGCTATGTCGCCGCATATCCCGCGGGCATCCGCGAGAACGGCGGACAGTACACGCATGCGGCGGTTTGGTTCTGCCGTGCGCTGTTCAGAAACGGGGAAAAGAACGCGGGCGAAACGGTTCTGCATCTGCTCAATCCGTTGGAAAAATATGAAAACAAAGCACTTTGCGAAAAATATCTGACAGAACCCTACTACCTCGCAGGCGACGTCTACGCCGCAAAAGGCGCAGAGGGGCGCGGCGGGTGGAGTCTCTATTCCGGCTCGGCAGGGCATTTTTACGCACTGGTCGCCGAGGAGCTTTTGGGCATTCAAAAACGTGACGGCGCATACACTTTCTCTCCAAATCCGCCTGAAAGCTGGGGGGATTTCCGTTTCCGCCTGCACCTTGCGGGCGCAGAAATTCAAGTGGAAGTCCCGAAGGTGCGCAAAGGCGGCATGGAAATCGACAAAAAAACCGCCGAACGCTTTACGCCCGACGGGAAAGACCACGTGATTCAATTGCTGTAAGGCTTGCTTCTTGCCGTATTTGATTTCAATAGAGGTGGGAATGTTTTTTCTTTGGTATATTATGGTATTTTCTTTATAAATGTGTTACAATATAAAAACTTGAATTTGTAGGCGGTTTTGCCTTCTTGATAAAGGAGTTGTCAAAATGTCCGTAACCCCACAGGTACACGAAATCGGCGACGGCGTGCGCCTTTTGCACGTGCACACCGAAAACACAAAAACAACTTGCATTTCCCTGATTCTCTTAACACCGCTTTGTGAAAACACGGCGGAAAACACCGTGCTCGCGTCCTTTTTGGCGCACAGCTCCGAAAAATATCCCACGCTTTTAGAGGTCAACGAACAGCTGGAAGAGCTGTACGGCGCGGCATTTTCCAGCGATGTGTCCAAACTCGGCGAAGGCTACCGTCTGCGCCTGTCGGTGACCTGCATCAATGACCGACTGACCCTCGGCGGTGAAAAAATCAGTACAGAAGCGCTTCGTCTGCTTTTGGATTTGCTGTTTGCGCCGCTTTGCCGGAACGGTGCATTCGATGCGCATCAGTTGCAAACGGAAATCCGCCTTTGCGCAGAAGATATTGAAAGTGAATTAAACGACAAACGCGCCTATGCCCTGTCGCAAATGGTGGAGTATATGTGTAAGGAGGAACCCTACGGACTGCCGAAATCGGAGTTGTTGGAGGGCGTAAAAGCCGTCACACCCGAAAGTCTCTACACCGCTTGGCAGACTCTGCTTCGAACGGCGGCAATTTCCGTGCAGGTCGTAGGCGATGCAGATTTTGCCCCGTTGGAAGAAATGCTCCGTGCGCGTTTCGGCGCAATCGAACGTACACCCCGCCCCGTGGAAACCGTTTTTGTAGAAGTGGCGGAGGACGTTTCCGAATTTACGGAAGATATGGAATTGAATCAAAGCAAGCTGGTTTTGGGATTCCGCTGTGGCATGCAAAACGCAGATGACAATTTCTTCGCCCAGCGCGTCATGGCGGATGTATTCGGCGGCGGACCGTATTCCCGTCTGTTTATGCATGTGCGCGAAAAACTGAGTCTTTGCTATTACTGTTCCGCAAGGCTGGACCGCCGAAAGGGCATTTTGGTGGTGCAAAGCGGCATTGAGGCAAAAAACAAACAAGCCGCATTGGATGAAATTTTAAAACAGTTATCCGTTATGCAAAACGGCGAATTTACGGACGAAGAGCTTGCCGCGTCAAAGGCGGCGCTGTGCGACGCATACCGCGGGGTAAACGATACGCCCGAATCGGTGGATGCGTATTATGCGCAGTTCGTAGACACCCCGCCGCAAACCCCCGAAGCGATGGTAGCAGGCATTGAGGCGGTGGACCGCGCGGCGGTCACGGCGGCGGCAAAGCGAATGACGCTTGACACGGTATATTTCCTGAAAGGCGGCGAAGAACATGCGTGAAATCAAAAATGAACGTCTCGGCGAACGGTATTACGAAATCGACCACAAATCGGGTCTGAAAATCCTTGTGTATCCAAAAGAAAACTACGCGTCCGCCTATGCCATGTTCGGCACGCGTTACGGCTCGATTGATACGGATTTTCGCTTGCAGGGTGAAAAAAGCTTTACAAGCGTGCCTGAGGGTATCGCCCACTTTTTAGAGCACAAGCTGTTTGAAAGCGAGGAGCTGGACGCGTTCGAGCGCTATGCCAAAACGGGCGCGAGTGCGAACGCTTATACCTCGTTTGACCGTACCTGCTACCTTTTCAGCTGTACCGACAATTTCAAAGCATCCTTGGAAATTCTGCTGGATTTCGTGACGCACCCGTATTTCACGGAAGCCACCGTGCAAAAAGAACAGGGCATTATCGGGCAGGAAATTCAGATGTGCCGCGACGAGGCGGGCTGGGAATCTCTGTTTGCGCTGTTGCGCGCCATGTACCATATGCACCCTGTGCGCATTGACATTGCGGGTACGGTGGAATCCATTGCAGATATTACCGCCGACCTTTTGTACACCTGCTACAACACGTTTTACAACCTTTCCAACATGGTGCTTTGCGTGGCGGGCAATGTAAACCCCGACGAGGTTTTAGAGGTCGCCGACCGTGTGTTGCAAAAAGCAGAGCCCGTCGAAATTGAACGGAAATTCCATGAAGAACCGCGCGAGGTGAAAGAAGCCTACGTGGAAGAGCGTTTGGCGGTTGCCGCGCCGATTTTCAGCCTCGGCTTTAAAGAGGCGGTTGAGACGCCAGAACGCACACTGAAAGAACTGATTATCAGCAACGTCATCTTGGAAGCTGTCTGCGGCAAAACCACGCCGTTTTACACAGAACTTTTGGAATCGGGACTTTGCAATACCTCTTTTGACTGCGAATACTTCGCGGGCTACGGCTACGCGGCATGGATTTTTACAGGCGAAACCCCCGATGCGCGCGCGGTAGAGGAAAAATTGGTCGGACGCATCCGCGAATTACAGAAAACAGGCATTGCCGAAAAAGACTTCCTGCGCATCCGCAAAAAGCTGTACGGCAGAACCGTGATGCAGTTTAACGATATTGACACCATTGCAAACGGCATGGTTGCCGCGCATTTCCGCGGCGAAAGCATTTTTGACGACGCCGAGATTCTCGAAAATCTGACCGTGGACGAAGTCAACGCGCGCCTGCGCACAGCGATTAACACGGATTGCCGTTCTTTGGCAGTGATTCGCGGAAAGGAGTAACCCATGCACTTTTTTACGGACTATACAGCAGTGCGCTTCACGGGGATTGACCGTATTTTCAACGTCTATTCCACGTTTTGCGAGTTTACACTGTTCGGGCACGAATTTTCCATCAAGTTTTACGGTGTGATTATCGCTTTCGGCTTCCTTTTGGCGGTGCTGTTCGGCGGCAGAACGGCATACAAATGGAAAATCGACCTCAACAAAATGCTGGATGTTCTGCTGTACGGCACAATCGGCGGCATTTTAGGCGCACGGCTTTACTATGTCGCGTTCGAGTGGCAGTATTACAGCGCACACCCCGCCGAAATCCTGCAAATCTGGCACGGCGGGCTTGCTATTTACGGCGGGCTTATCGGCGGCATCATCGCCGCGTATTTCACCTGCCGTCACAACGGTTTGGATTTCCTGAAACTGCTCGATATGGCGGGTATGAGCTTCCTTATCGGGCAAGGCATCGGGCGCTGGGGCAACTACGCCAATCAAGAGGCGTTCGGCACAAACACGGATTTGCCGTGGGGGATGCAGAGCGCGAAAACGGCAGAATACATTCTGCGCGAGCAAACCACCTTCGCGGAAAAAGGGATTGTGATGGACCCCAATATGCCTGTCCACCCGACTTTTTTATATGAATCCGTTTGGTGTATTTTAAGCTTTTTCGTGTTGTACCTCATCTGCCGAAAAGCCTATAAATTCAGCGGACAGCTGATTTTGGGCTATGGGATTCTGTACGGCGCGGAACGAACAATTGTAGAGGGCTTCCGCACAGACAGCCTCTACATAGGCGCAACCACTCTGCGCGTATCTCAACTGCTTTCTGCGGTTTTGGTTTTGGTTTGTCTTGCGATTCTCGTATACAAGCTAATCAAACTGAAAAAACATCCCGTCCCGTATTCCCCTGTGGAAACGCCGCCCGAAAAGACGGAAACAGACGGTACATGCACAGAAAAGAAATCCGAAATCGGCAAACGCGCCAAAACAAAAATGCGCGCAAAACAGCAAAAGGAGACTGAAGAAAATGGCAATCATTCTTGACGGCAAAGCGGTTTCCGCCGCAGTAAAACAGGAAGTACGCGCTGAGGTGGAGACACTTCGCGAAAACGGTTTGCAGGTAGGTCTTGCGGTCATTATTGTCGGCGACAACCCCGCGTCGCGCACCTATGTCAATAACAAACAGAAAGCCTGCGCCGAAGCGGGCATTCATTCCGAGGAATACGCACTCCCCGCAGGCACGACAATGGAAGAGCTGCTCGCACTCATTGACGAACTGAATCACAAGGACAGCATTCACGGCATCCTCTGTCAGCTACCCCTGCCCGAGGGCTTGGACGAAAAAGCAGTCATCGCGGCAATCGCGCCCGAAAAGGATGTGGACGCATTCAGCGTCGGAAATGTCGGACACATTATGATAGGGGATTACAGCTTCCTGCCCTGCACTCCCGCCGGTATTATGGAAATGCTCAAATACTATAACATACCGATTGCGGGCAAGGAATGCGTGGTTATCGGGCGCAGTAACATTGTCGGCAAACCGATGGCCATGCTGCTCTTACAGCAGAACGGCACGGTTACAATTTGCCATTCCAAAACCGAAAATCTGGCAGAGGTTACCCGCCGTGCGGATATTTTGGTTGCGGCTGTCGGCATTCCGCATTTTGTGAAAGCCGATATGGTCAAGGACGGCGCAGTTGTTGTGGACGTCGGTATGGACCGCGATGAAGACGGCAAGCTGTGCGGCGACGTGGATTTTGCCGCCGTCGAGCCGAAAGCCTCTTATATCACGCCCGTCCCCGGCGGCGTCGGTCCGATGACGATTGCCACGCTCCTGAAAAACACCGTTACAGCGGCGAAGCAGATGGGAAAATAATCGGCAAAAAACGATTTTGTCATTCTGCGCGACAGCGAACAGTTAAATCAACAAACCCTATGAACGCCTCCTCGCAGAGGGAGCTGAGACGGCGCAGACGCGTCTGGAGGAGATTGTTTCCACAGTGTAACGCAAATTAGAGCATCGCGTAGGGAACAACCGATGACACATTCCGCAAAATCATATTAAATCCGTAGGGTGTGTAATACACGCTCCACGGATTTAACCCGCACCTAATATATAACAGCGGATTTTCAATTTCAAAATCGAATATATCAATATATCTTTCGGTATACGAAGAGACAACCCGTTACGCGGGCTGTCTCTTTTTTACGACATAGCGGAACATGCTGTTCGGGTTTCGGATTGAATTTTGGTTTCTTATATTCCTTGGATATTGTTTCTAAAGGCAAGAAAACCCCCTGCGGGGGAGACCGCAGGGGGACACCGGATGCTCTTGAACATCCCATACATATATAAAGGAAAACATTAAAACAATGTTTGCATGCCGTGCGCAAAGCATCGGCGTTATATGTTCGGCGGCAGAAAGCGGTTGTATACGTTTTTTGCCGCCGCTTTTCAGGCGTTTGTGTGTTTTTGAAGCTTCAAGTCAGCTAAGCTTATTCTGCTTCGCTTTTTTTCTTTACAAGCATTGCACCGCCGGCAAGGGCTGCGGTTGCCGCAAGGGAGAAGCAAATGGTCATGATGCTACCGCCTGTTTTCGGAATAGAAGGTGTACCGGTCTGCTGTGAACCGTTATTGTCGCCGTCGTTCTTATTGCCGTCATCCTTATTATTATCCTTATTCGGGAACAGGTCGCCGATTTCACCCGGAATCTTGATTTCGGGCACTTTCGGGGCAATAATGCTTACCAAAGCAGCCAAAGCATCGTCTGTCGATGTTTCTGCCACACGGTTGAGAACTGTCTTAATCAGCATTTTGACAACATTATTAAGGTCAGTTGTGTCAATAACTGTCTTAATCGTATTCATGTTCTCTTTTGTGGTAATTTCGCCGTAGAGCCAGCGGAACAGAACGACAAACGCATCGGGCTTGTCACTGTTGATACCCAAGCGGTATGCCGTGCCGCGCGCTTTGCTGTTCTTTACAACCGCGTCGCCGCAACCGGACATATCCTTCATCATTTGCAGGAATTTTGCTTTATCCAAGTTAATGGAAATTTTGACTTCTGTGATTTCTTCACCGGTCTCTTCGTTCACGCCTGCTTCGCGGACAACGATATCCTTGAGCATCGGCGCGATTGTATCATACAGCCATTCCGTTGTCAACGAAATCTGAATGGAATTGCCGATGCCCATACCCAGTGAACCAATCAATGCCTGTACCTGCTCATCAAGCTTACCGCTTTCCAAACCGTAGGCAAGTTTCGGCAATACATCCAAAAGTGTATCCACCGGATATGCCGCGAAATCATCAATCAGATTGAAAACGGGTACAAGAATCGGACGAATACGCGCATCCATCTTTGCATTGGAAGCACTTTCGTTCACGTAAAGTGTATACTCGTGAGAGGACATATATCCTTTCAGATCAAGCAACTCAAAAATCGGAACAAGCAATTCATATGCATTGTAGGTATATGTACCGTTTGTTGTGCTGATGGTGTTTTCAAACTTAAGCACCATGGTTAACATGCTGAGCGGGCGGAACAAAGCGGCAACAGCGTCTAAGAAGCCTTCCTTATCGCCGTCTTGGAAGCCGAAAGCACCGTTCGGGAACTGCAGTTCCGCAAAACGTGTTGCTTTTTCAGCTTTTTGCAAATCCGCTAAAATTGTTTTCTTTTGGGAGGCAGTCATATCCTTATACTCACCGCGAGCCTCAGCGGCATCAAACGCGGCCTGCCCTGCCTTTTCCCCTTCTTTAATCGCAGCATTGATTAAATCTACTGCAACCTTGAATTTTTCTTCTGTCAATGCTTTTGCAAGTGCTTCCAAATCCGGATTGATAAGACCGCCTGATACATCCTTAATCAGCGGATACAGTGTATTAGCAACTACAGCAATTGTGTAGTTGGTATAAATACCGTTCTGAACGAGACCGGTCAAACCGCCCTCAACACCCAACAGGGGCAGAAGCACATCGCAAAGCAAATTCTGGATGCGCGGCAGTGCAGTTGCGACCTGTTCTTTTGTTGCCTTCTCGGGATAGGTAACAACGGTCTTTTTGAACACTGCAAGGTCGGGTTCGACCAAAGACGGTCTGTCGGGCGCAATGCTCGCCAAAATTGCCTTATATTTTGCGGTGATTTCTTCGGGGATATTTGCCCGCAGACCGGAAGGCACTTCATTGTATGCATCCTTTGCGCGGACAATATCTTCATTCTGATACGGCTCGTTGATGGAATCGATCACCGCAATAAATGCCGTCAGTTTGTCATACTGCGCAATATCCGCGCATTGTGTATACATACTGGAAGCTGTTTTGGAAGACGTGCTCCAGTTGTCGCCTGAAGAGTTGATGCTTGCAACGTAGAGAACATAAATACCGTTGTTCCGCACGAACGCCTGCTGATAGGGCGTCATCTTTTCAAAGTCGGCAACCACCTTTTTGGCGGGTGCGAGATTTGCGGAGCTGGTCTCAAAAGCCTCTACAGCCGCCACGGAATCCTTCATCAGCTTTGCAATCGGTGCGTATTCGGGTGCCACCGCCGTAAGCTTATCCAAGCCTTCCATTTTATGCTGAATGGAGTAGTTATTTTTGCGGGCTTCCCATTTTGAGTAAGGTTCCTGCTTTTGCAGATACGCAGGCAAAAGTACGTCGTTGTACTCTGCCATATCCTTAATGAATTGCGGGTCGTCCTCACCCAATGGTTTGTATTTATCATCGTATTTGCTCGGTTTTTTCGGCCTGCTCGGCTTTTCGGGCGCGGGCTCGGTAAACTTATCCGATGCGTCAAGCTCTTTGCCGTATGCATCCATAATCTTTTCTACTGAAGCCTTAATGTAGCTGGCATCCAACTTATAATAGAAGGTTCCATAGCTGCTGTACCACACCGCCGAATATGCACGTGCATTCGCGTTTGCTGCCGCAAAGGCGTCCAACTTCTCCTGCGCGGTGGCTTTGGAATTTGCAAGTACCGTTGCCAGCGCTGCTGCCGCTTCGAAATCGGCAACATAGCCCGCATTGCCCAAAAGCGCTACCGTATTCTTGTAGGCGGCACCGTACAGTACCTTTGCAGTCGGCGTTTTTTCATACTTCGCGCGTTCTACTTGATATTCACGGTCAAGCACAAGGTGTAAGAACTTGTCGAACGTCATAATTTCGATTTCGCCCTTTTGTGCGTCACTAAGCTTGTTGTAAGCGGTAACCAATGCCTCGTAGCCGGCAAGGTCTTCGTCGCTCGGTGTTGCGGTATTCAGCTTGCCCTCGTAAGCATTGACGCTCTCCTCAAATGCGCCGACAGGACCGCCTTTGAGCACCGTCACTGCGGTATCGGTTACATCGGCAAGCATCTGCTTTACCTTTGCAACGGTCTCTTCAGAGGTCAAAGTGTTGAAGCTGTCATTTAAAAATGCTTTAACTGCGTCAAACTTTTCTCTCTGTGCTTTCGTCATCTCGTCTTCCTGCTCGGAAAGCTCGAGATATTCTTCCAGCATTTCAGCTGTTTCGTCTGCTTCTGTTGCATCAACTACGGTTTCTACCGCCGCTTCCGCGTCTTCTGCCTGCGGATTCTCCGCGAAGGCGATTAAGCCGACGGAAACACACGAAAGAAGAATCAGTGCTGACAAAAACAGACTAAGTAGTTTCTTTTGCATGGTGTAACTCCCTTCTTCAATAGAAAACGATTTCGGCGCAGGACATGTTCCTGTTCGCCGAAAATACACGTTTTACTTATCAATATCATGTTATACTTCTGTCAAAAATTTATCAATTCGCATATCTGCTAATAAAAGCCAGTTTGGTGCTCTGTTTTTGAGGGACGGGAAAGAATCGGGAATAAAAGCAGACCTTTCCGTATCGTTTTCCGTCGCCCGAAAGCCGACTGCCTTTACAGGCGGATAAGCTGATTCCCTTTACAGAACAGCGAGAGCCGTTGCTTTTCATTAAATATAGTTCAAAAAGAATTCACGAATATTTTATTGACATTTCTTCTTAAAAAACCTATAATTTTTACATCCGACAGTTTGAAACGGAGGAAAACGGAATGAACAATAAAATTATCGCGGTCATCTGTGTTGTGCTGATGCTTGCGGCGGTGCTTGCGGCATGCGGCAAAAAACCGACAATTCGGGCAAAGGACGGAAAGGAATATCTTCTTGTTACAGATGCCGAGGGAAATACAGTGGTGGACGGTAACGGCAATTTGGTCGTTCAGGTTACGGACACTGACGGCAAAAATGTAACGGACGAAAACGGTGAGAATAAAACAGCAATTTTGACATTCCCCGAAGCAATTTCCCGTAACGGCAGTGTGGAGACTGCGTCCTACATTTTGACTGCGCCTGAAGGTTGGAGCTTGGAATCAAACGGCACGAAGCTCAGGAAAAAGGTCGGAAAGGCGACCATAGATATTGCGGATTTAGGTAATTTGCCGGAAGGGGAAACCTTAGAAAGCTATGCGAAGGAACAGATGCTGGTTGTTGCCGCGTTGGCCGAAGAGGCGAAAACGGAATACAGCGGAACGGTCAGTTCTATGGAGGCGGCGCAGTTCAGCGGCAGGGAGGCACAGCTTATGAAACTGTGCATTAAAGGCGACAGCGGTGTTTTTCAAAATTCGGAGATGCTGTATTTCCTTTACAATAATCATCTCTTCAAAGTGCTTTACAGTGCAGATGCCGAAGGATATGAGGAAACCTTCGATTTTATGGCCGAGCTGCAAACCCATTTACAAATGAAATAAAACAGGAGCAGTATTTCTTACCCATATAGCACGCGCCCAAAAGGCGTGTGCTATGGTTACATGAGAAGCATCCCGCGCAATTGTACTTCAAGATGACCCGCCCTCGGTTTGACAGCGGGTCATTTTTTATACTACTATATATTGTATAGTCTGAAGCCGGTATGCACTATGCGAAAAAACACAGCGGAACACAAAAAATGTTTAAAACTGTGTTGAAAACTTGACCAAAACTGGAAATCGGTGAAATGTTAACAATTTGTTCATTATATTTCAACAATGTTGCCAAAACTTCTCTTGCAATCTGCCCAAAAATCACAATTTTATTTGTACATTTCATAAAAACGAGAACATTTCGGCAATAATTTATTGACTTTTATAAATAAAAATCCTATAATTTTAGTAACCATAGGAGTAGTGTTATGGGGATAAGTATCTTCTTTTTTAGAAGGTATCGTTTTTGCGCCGTGTTTTATACGGTGTAAAGGACAAGTTTCACTCCATCGCGTGATACATATCCTACGGTAATAATACACTCGGGTGTGTATCATTCGTCTTCCGCCGGTTTTCTAAAAGCGGAGAACGGTGGAGGGCGTCCGGGTCAATCAGAGCGCTTTTGCCACTCCTGCCTGCGGGCGCAAGGCCTGTACGGTTTGGTCAGAGGAAGCAGCATTTGATGCTCCAAAGCATTCGGCAATTTGCCCGAAGCCGAATGTGTTTGTAAGGGCAAGGACGCATTGCGTCCGCAATGCGAATCAAATACAGGAGGAAAACGTTTATGAAAAAGTCAACCAAATTGTTAAGCGTTCTCTTAGCAGTTCTGATGATTTTCTCAACGATGTCCGTTATGGCTTCGGCTTATACAAAAGAGTATAAGACGCATGAAGCCATTGAGGCTCTCAACGGTTACAATGACATTGACACTGTAACCCGTTTGTCCGTGGACGTCCGCGCAGACATGATTTTGGACTGGTTAGACGAACTGTTGGCAGGCCTGAACCTGAACATGGATCTTTCCATTTTGGGTACATTGAATGCCACCAGCATTGACAATGCGCTGAACAGTATCGTTGAAATTGTCGGCGGTAGCACATTCGGTTTCGCAGGCGGCATCGGCTTGCTCGGCGACCTGAAAAACCTGAATATCAATGCGGTCAAAACATATCGCAGAAGCAGTGAAAGCACCGGTTCTGAATATGTTCTGTATTCGTTGATTGAGTTGCTCGGTAACTCCGACAATGTTGGGATTATCAAAAAGGTTGTTGACGGGTCTATCAACTTCGGTAAGATTGTCGGTCAGCTCGTTGGTCCTTACAAGAAGTATATCAACGATATTCCCGGTTTGCTTTCCGGCATGATTGCGCCGATGTTTGAGAGAAAAGACGACACTATGGATGAAATCAATGCGATTACTGCACATAGCGATATGGACAGCCTCGTGAAGAATTTCGTTATCGGTCTTTTCAGCAAACCGCAGAGCACCACAACCTATAAGGAAGATGCTGCAGGCAATGTTGTCAGCAACCATACACTTCCGGGCGAAGGCAGCAATTTAAGAACCTATTATGTAAAGAACGGCGACTCTTTCACCTGCTATGTTTACAACACAGCGGCTTCTAAATATGAAGCTGAAGCAGGCACCTTCGACAAGAAGGCTGAAGTTGACGGCGAAGGCAAAGCAACCGGTTATTATACTTATGAAAAGGCAACCGGCGAATCTTTGAAATACTACAAGAATGGTAGCTATTGGCTTCCTACGCTTGCTGCAAGCGGCAGAGCGAGCACCATTATGGATATCACAGCCAATACGCCTGCACAGATGCTGTATGACATGATTCCGTATGTCTTCGAAGCACTGGCTCCCGTTGTATTGAACGGTTCCGTGAAAAAATTGCTCGGCGAATGGCTTGGTGCAAGCTATAACTATATCGGCGAAGTCGGCAGTGCTGCAGTGAAAGCGCTTCCGGACGCTTCCGATATCTTCTTCACCCAGCCGCAGGGCGAGTATGCGTGGGAGTGGTCGGATTACAAAGTAATCGGCGACAATCACTATTATCGTTTTGAGGATCAGATTTTCAAGGCTGACCTCTCCAACATCAATGAATTCTTCACCCTTGTGAACTTTGATTACAAAATCACAGGCGATTATCTGAATGAGTTCATTCCGGCGTCTTCAACATCCAATGCAAATACGCTTCTGTCTCAGGTGAACAACCTGATTGCGAAAGCATTCGGCGATTGCGTAAATGCAGATGTGCTCGGCTTCACATGGGAAGCCGGCGACAACTCCAAGATTATTCCGAACATCCGCAGTGCGTTTACCGCGATTTTGAATCTCGATAAAAACAGCGGCGACAGAATTTTCCAGGATTTGTATGATGAAGACCTTGTAGCAATTGTTAAAGACGGCTCCGGCGCTTCCAACCAGAAGGTCGTTGCAGTTCTCCTTGCATTCCTTGCAAAGAGCCTGATGCCGCAGGTCGTGCTTCCCGCTTATGCAGATATCAATTCTATGCTGGAAGTCGGCGCGGTTGTTGTCCGTGAGCTTGCAACACAGCTTATTCCGGGCAATGATTTCGATGATTTGATTTATGCAAATTACACAACAACCACATTGAAATCGCACACAGATGCAGAATGGCTTGACATCATTCTGACCATGGGTTCGCAGATCGGTGTGTTCTATCTGAACAACATTGCCGACTTGGCACTGACCGATCCCGCACTCGGCGGTTTCGTTGCGAAGAAGACCTGGCATGCTGCCGATCTTACAATCTCCGGTATTCCCGCTTGGGAAGCAACAGTGGACTTCATTGCTGACTGGGCTTTGGAAGATGATAACGGCGCAACCGGCGCTTGGAAGATGAGAAATCTCGTGAACACCAGCGGTCTTACAATCGACAGAAATTCGGTTCAGGATCCGTGGCAGAAACTGGATACGATTCTCTCTTCGCTTCTTCCCGTGAACGAAATTCTGAATGTCACACCGACAGCAGAATATCCCACCGTCCTTGAGCAGGCGCTTCGCGGCAACTTTGTTGACGCAATCCTTGCTTTGGATGTGAATAAGTTGGTAGGCATGTTCGCAATTCCGAACAATTCCTGCCTGAGAACCATGAATCTTGAGTCTGCGCTCTTCTATGTTGTGCGTAAGCTGATCAACGACATTGCGCGTTTCGGCGACCCCGCTAAGGGCGATTTGATTTCGGATGCTTACACCAACATCAATTACCTTTTGACAAAGGCAAATCTTGCGACCTTGGTCGGCAACCTGCTTCCGAGACTTTCGGAATGCCGCGTTGCTTTGATTAACACGGTTCTGCCGTTCCTGAACTGGCTGATTGGTTGGTCTACCAACGATCAGTTCTTCAAGGCGGCAACAGTTAGCGCACCGAGATATTCTTACAACAGTGCGGCAGTCGGCACTTTGAACGACACCATCACAGTTAAGAATAACGCAAACGGTATGGAACGTCAGTACACAAATACCGATGGTACCAAAGGCTACAACTCGAACTATGAAATCGAGATCGACCACGCAACCGCAAGCGTAGAGGGCGTCACGATTGACGTACCGGCAGGCAAGATTCCTGCGGGTCAGTCCGTACAGCTGACAATCTCCGGCTCCTTCACTGTTGCACAGCCTGTAATTTACAGAGTATATTACAGAGTTTACAGTGCGGAAGAAAACAGATACAGCGAAAACCTCTATGTTGCAAACGCATATTCTTATCTTGCTCTGACTGACAGTGATGAGAATCTGAGAAAAGATGCTTCGTCCAACATGGACATCACCAGAGATGCACACGCCCTGTATGTCTTCACAAAAGACGTTCATGCTTCTGTGTCCAGCTTCTCTACTTCCTTCCAGCATTATAACATCACCGGTGAGGCAACGCTTCAGAGCGTCACAACAGATACTGCGCCGGTCGGTGAAGCAGCAAACTACTTCAGACATGCAACCTTGGATGAAGTAAAAGCAGAAATGAGCAAGTTGGATAAGTGCTCCACCATTTTGTCTATTGCAAAAATGGGCGCACCCGGTTCTGCAAGCCTTTACAGAGTGAAAGACGGCGTTGAATCGGACGACATTCCTTACGGTATTTACGATATGGGTCAGTTCGCGCTGAAGTTTAAGCGCGGTTTGACGCAGAAATCCGTTACTGACGGCGTAATCTTCGTTTACTACACCGATTACGGTCTGGAAGACCTTGCAAAAGAAGTAACCAGCGCGGGCATTACAATTGACCGTATTGATTACTCCAAGGCAGGTGCACAGGCAGCTTGGGATGAATATGTTGCGGCGGTTACCGAAGCAGTTCGTTTGATTAAAATGCCGTATGTGGCAGCTACCATGGTAACAGAGTGGATGCCGCAGGCAGAAGCTGCTGTAGCACGTTTGAAGGCTGCTTATGAGAACATTCAGAAGTACTTCCACGGCGCAGACGTCAGCAGACTTACCAGCGCTCTTGCAGATACAAGCGGTATCAACTTCCAGAACGTGGAATTCTACCGTTACACGAAGTATGAAAAGGCTCTGAGATCTGCAAACAGCATGATTGACGGTCAGACCGCACCTACTGCACCTGAGAAGTTTATTAGAAATGAAGGTCTCAATGCAAAAGCAATTGACGCACTTCTTGCGGCTGAAGCAGATGCCTTCACCAGGGGCTTGATTGAAAACACGGTTGAACAGCCGCCCCAAGCGGATACGGATGCATACATCGAAGCCCTTTCCAAGTGGACTCCGGCACCGTTGTTCGACTATGAAGTTGCAATCGCAACTGAAAATCTGCGTTTGTCGCATGCGCATATCCTTACAAAGGCGACTGACAAGACCTTCCTTGCGAGAGAAATCGCGACTGCTGACGCACGCAATTTCAACGAAAGCCTCTACACAGCAGAATCCTATGAAGCATTTGCAAATGCATTAGCTTCCGCAAAGGCAGTTAATGATAATGCAAAAGCAACGCAGCAGGAAGCATTTGATGCAAAATATGCATTGCTTGTTGCTGAAAACAAACTCCTGCTTAAGACAGATTCCTGCAGAGTACAGGGCGTTTACAGCGATTTGGACGCTTTGATTCAGACTGCGGAAGTTATGCTTAAGAATACCGGCCTTTACAAGCTTGCAAACGGCTCTGAAGATGCGGCTGAATTGAAAGACGCATGGACAAATCTGTTGAAAGCGCTCGGTTATGATTATACAAATGCAGACAACGAACCCGCTATCCTTTACGGCGGTTCCGCAAAAGCATTTGTAAACAGTGACCGCCGTATGACAGCCACTGCACAGTGGAGAGCAGAAGGCAAGTACAATGATTTGAAGGCAGCTATGGATGCGTTTACCTGCGCAATCCAGCTTGTTCCGGATGACGCAGCCAACCCCGATAAAGATACGGCTGTTTCGCAGTTTGCGAAAGTTATCGACGGTATTAATCCGGGTTCGGTCAATACGGCTGATGAGCTCCTTGCTCTCTTGACCGTTTCTCTGCCGGAAGGCTACACAGCGACAATGAATCCCGCACCTTCTTCGACCGGTTACTTCGGTACCGGCGCAACAGTTGAATTGGCTGTTGAGGGTGTCGGCGTAGTAGCGGTTTACAACGTTGTTATCTACGGTGACGTCAACGGTGACGGCGCAATCGACGTATTCGATGCGTCTGTGGTTGACCAAAACGTAAACGGCGTTTATGAACTTTCCGGTGCTTACAAGGATGCAGCATTGGTAGCAAGCAGCGACGAAGTCGCACTTGCAGACTACACTGCAATCTTCTCGGCATCTGTCGGTGCACAGGAAATCGCGCAAACCCGTGCGTAAGCACACATAAGAAAATCCACAAGTGTTTCCGCCCGGCTGTTTCAGTCGGGCGGGAGCGGAGAGATTCCTTCAGTGTTAACGGCTTGCCGTTACATTGTTTTTGATATACAGTTGAAAAAAAGTCTTGCACGGAAACCCACTTTGGCGGTTCACCACATTTGTGTCTGTAAAGTAGAGTGATAGCTGCTGAACGGATGACGGCAAAGTGCGGTATTGGCAGGTTTTATCTGTTGACTTCGTTTCGTGTATCCTGTATATTATATAGGAAGAATGATTAAGGAGGATTTTATGACAAAAGCTAAAAAAGCGTTAGGCGTCATTTTAGCTGTTGTTATGCTTGCATCAATGTTTGCATTCGGCTCGTTTGCAGCGGAAGCCGGCAACGCAACATTTGAAGTCACTCCGAGTGCAACGCAGGTTGAGATCGGCGATACCGTTACGGTCAGCGTAAAATTGACTACAGATTATTACGCAGCTGCAACGTCTGTTCCGATTTACTACGATGCAACTTTGTTTGACTATGTAGCAGGTTCGTTCACCGGCGCAGAAATTTTCGGTGCAGGTGCAACGGATATTATGAGCAATAACAACAACGGATGCCTTACCGCCGGTTTTGTTCCGAGGAGCTCAGCGTCCGGTGCGAGAGCACAGGTGCTGAACGGTGTTACGCTCTTCACCTTCCAGTTAACTGCGAAGGCCGATGGTGTTTCTCCCGTGGAACTGAAAGCAGAAGACCAAAAGAGACCCGGCAATATGAACGGCAAACTGATTTGCGGTGCATATGCGAACTCCAGCGTAACTTCTGCGGTCACAACCGTGGGTCAAACCTTTACTTTGAAAAATTCGTCTGTTACAGTCGGTTCACAGATTACTGAGCCGAACACTCTTGTAGTTAAGGATATTTTTGAAAATGCAAGCGGCGTGATTATTGATAAATACGCACCTGGTTTCTTCGGCTTGAATGATGACATTACCGGTGTTGTTTATGGTATTGAAACTCTTGGTTACTCCAATGGTTTTGAAACCACCTATACTCTTGCAGATGCATTAACAACCTCGTTGGGCGATGATTATCTAAACGTAACTGTCATGACCAATGAGGAGAGCTATGAAACCACAGGTACTTTAATTGAAGTCCTGGATGTGGATGGCTCTACGGTTTTAGAAACTTATTACTTTGTTTACTTCGGCGATATTAACGGCGACGGATATGTTGATAACGGTGACGCTACTGCCATCAGCACATATGCATTAGATGAAACTTCGCTTGCTAATATCTATGAAGTCCTGGCTGGCGATGTAAACGCAGATACCTATACCGATAATGGTGATAGCACGCTCGTTGAGACGGCAGTTTTGGAAGATTCCGGCTATCCTGTTCAGGAAGAACTTGCTGTATTGTTCTGGGAGACGCTTTCTCCTGAGTACGGCATCTAATGTACCGGATGATTTTATAAGGAGGTTTTATTTAGATGCAGAAATTGAGAAAATCACTTGCTGCGATTCTTGCTGTAGTAATGCTGATTTCTGTATTTTCTTTCGGCGTAAGCGCCGGCGTTGATCCGATTGATGCTTCCGCATCGCAGAACATCGCTATGAAGCTTGAAGTCGAGCATGCAGATGGGTCTGCCGCAACTTCAGTAAACCCCGGTGAAACTGTCACCGTTAATGTATATGTTACAGCGAAAGATGCTGAAGCACGTATTTACGGTGGTATGTTTTTGATTTTCTGGAATTCCGATATTTACACCTATGTTGAGGGTTCCAGAACATGGGGCTTGGACTCAGTTGACCCTGAGTCGCTGTTCACAGTTAGCGCCACACAGGCAGCATACACGAATACAGTAGCAAAAATGACTGAGGAAGAGAAAGCATACGGTTGGAATACTGCCGGTAACTTCCAGGTTAAAAATGCAGCTGGTACAACCAATACCAATGCATCCTTGATTCAGGAAAATGCGGCTACCCCGTTCATTTCCATTCAGTTAAAGGTTAGCGACAATGTTGCTCCCGGCACAAAAGCACCGATTGGTATTCCGACCACGGCTATTGCGCCGCTGAACACTACTCGTCAGAATTACACCTACATTCAGACTTGGACAGCAGCTTCAAAGACGGTTACACAGAATAAAGCGAAAGATCTTTATGTGTTGAACACAATTGCTGCTGATCTTGCTGTTGCTGGCGGCGAAGTTGCAGCTCCCGTCCTGACTCAGGTATCCCGCCAGGTCAAGATGACAGCCAACAGCGCAACAACTGTTGAAGATGCATTCCAGTTCCGTGTAGTTTCCAAGATTTCTTCGGATGACTGGAACACTTACTTTGCAAACACCGCTACTGCGGGTGCAACCGCAAACGCAATTACCAAAGTTGGTTTTGTTGCTTACAAAGGCACTACAGGCTTCAGCATGGACACTGCAAAAGCAGTTGTTGCAGGCACTGCGGCTGACGGTTACGATGTAGCAACCACCGATTATATTCAACACACAGACGGCGCTGACGCACAGTTCGGCTGCCTGCTGAAAATTACAAGTGCTGAAACCCGCTCCGACGTCACATATGTTGCTTTCGCACAGTATCTTGACGCTGACGGTGCGGCTCAGGTCGTCTTCTATGATTCTGCTTTCGAGGCACTCCTTGCGACAAATTATACAGGCATTGTTGAACAGTATCTTGCGGCTTTCCCCTTTGCGGGCTAATGAAAGCTTAGAATACAGTGACAATTCAAGATAACCGCCAATATACTGCACCCGATTTCGTTTTTTCCGCGTTTGACTTGCAGGAGGTTATTACAATGTCTGTCGGTTCAACTTTACCGGATGAAGGGGATCGCGACGCAGTGATTGTGTGGTAGCATTTGTATAATTGATTTTGAAAGGAGAACGCTTTAATGAAACAGGCTTATACAGCACCTGAATTTGATGTTTCGCTTTATGATGTTGAAGATATTATCACAATGTCCGTTGGCGGCGGCCCCATCGAGGGCGGCGACCAGGGATGGGTTGAAATCCACTAATTTCATTTCGAATTTCGATTCGGTTTGAATGCAGGTTTCATATCCTAAGTGCGATTCTTGCACATCATTGAAACACGGTGCAAACAAAACAACGGCAGGGCAGGGGATTTTCCCTTGCCCTGTTTTTTTGCCTTTTTTCCCGCCCTGTCCTAATCTGTTGGTGAATCGCGAACCGTAGGGAATGACTTTAAGCGTTGTTCCCTATCCCCGTAGGGGTCGGCGTTCTCGGCGACCCGAACGCGGACGGAATTTGCACAAAAGAGCAACTGTACCCGCCCAACGTAGGGGCGGATGCCTTCATCCGCCAGAGCAATCTCAAAATTCGCACAACCTTACGGTGATGCACCAAATGTAGGGGCAAACTGCGTTCACCCGCGGACAGCCGCAAGGACTGTCCCTACGGTATGTAAAACAACCGCAAACCCGTAGGGGCGTGCATTGCGCGCCCGAACAGAGTTCGATTTTCACAAGCCGATTGTTTCACAGCAACCGTGGGGTCGGATGCCCGCATCCGACCAAGCCCGCAAAGCATTGCGGGCTTGACAAACGGGGGCTTTTGCGGTAAGATTTTCGTGCCCAAAAATCTTTTTCATTTGGGCGGTCGGTTCGAAACCATCCCGACCGGCAGAAATGCCGAACAAAACTAAGGAGACTTACAAATGCATACAAACAAAAAAACGCTTTTCCTCGTGCAGGGAGCGGTCATTGCGGCGCTGTATGCCGCACTGACCTACGCCGCGGGGCTTGCAGGTCTTGCCTACGGCAATGTGCAGTTCCGCTTTTCAGAGGCACTGACGGTGCTGGCGGCATTTACACCCGCCGCAATTCCGGGGCTTGCAGTCGGTTGTCTGCTCGGCAATCTCGGCAGTCCGTACGGCGCGGCAGACATTATCTGCGGCACGCTTGCCACGCTTTTGGCGGCGCTGTGTTCGTACGGTACGCGAAAAATACGCATAAAGGGCATACCGTTTGTGTCGCTGATTTTTCCCGTACTGTTCAACGCCGTAATTGTCGGCGCGGAAATTGTACTTTTTCTGCCCGAGGGATTTTCTGTGCAGGGATTCCTGATAAATGCCCTTTGGGTAGGGCTCGGCGAATTGGCGGTCTGCTATGCGGGCGGTGTACCGCTGGCGCTTGCGATTGAACGCACACAGCTTTCAAAACTTCTGCAATACAAATAAACAGTTGAACGGTACCGTCCTTTTATGTTAAAATCATAGAAAAGGGCGGTGTTTTTTATGGCGAAAATCCTGGTTGCAGACGATGAACAACTGATTCGGCAGTTAATATGCGATTTTTTGCGTGAAGCGGGTCATACGGCGGTGGAAGCCGCTGACGGCGCGGAAGCTGTTCGGCTGTTTCAAAAACATCCGGATACCGCGTTGATTATTTTAGATATTATGATGCCTGAAAAGGACGGCTGGGAGGTTACGCGGGATATCCGCGCGCAGTCGGATGTGCCGATTATTCTGCTGTCGGCGCGCAGTCAGGAGTTCGACCAGCTGACAGGCTTTGAGGCGGGGGCGGACGAATACGTTACAAAGCCGTTCAGCCCCATGGTGCTTGTCAAACGCGCGGAAGCGCTTTTGCGCCGCAGTACGGCAGACACAGACCCCGAAACCACAGCATATTGGGGCTTAACCGTGGATACCGTTGCACACGAAGTGAAATACGGCGGCACACCGATTACATTGACGAGAAAAGAATATAATATTCTGATAAAACTGCTGTCGGCAGTCGGGCGTGTATACACCCGCGAACAGCTCCTCGACGATGTTTGGGGCATGGATTATTTCGGAGACACCCGCACCGTAGATTCGCACGTGGCGCGACTGCGCACAAAACTCGGTGCTTGGGGTGACGCACATATCAAAACAGTATACGGCGTCGGGTATAAAATTCAGGAGCATGACCATGCATAAGGAAAAAAAGCAAAAATTCAGAAGCATCCGTGTAAAGCTTTTTCTGCAAATCGGCGTAATTTTTTTGCTGGCAGTGCTGTTTTTACTGGCTCTCAACCGATGGTATATGCCCGAAATTTATGCCTATACCACACGGCGCAATATGCGCGAAATTGCCGAACAAATTGATGTGCTGGAACCGTCTGCGGCAGATTTCGGGGCGCGGCTTTCCTCTTTTGAAAAACGGGAGGGCTTGAGCATAGATTTGTATGCACAGGACGGCAGTCAGCTGTATTACGGCAAAGACCCGCTGTTTGTGGCGGGCGGTAAGGTTACGGTTACAGACCGCCGTGAATATGAAGACGGCTCCTATTTTGAAACCCAGCTGTTTGAACGGCAAAACACAAAATTTATTGTGTATGTGCGCACGCTGAAAAACGGCAGTACACTGGAAATGTACAGTAAAAAAAGCACGGTGGATGACAATGCGAATTCCGCAGTTTGGGTCATAACCGTGACGAGTATTGCCGCGCTTTCCGCCGCGCTGTCAGCAGTCTATTTCTACTCCAAACGGTTTACAAAGCCGCTGATTGAAATGCGCGATGTGACCAAAGGCATAGCGCAGACGGATTTTTCCCGCAAGTGCACCGCCGAAACCGCCGATGAAATCGGGGAGCTTGCAGGCAGTATCAATCAGCTGTCCGCTTCTTTGGAAGAAACCTTGGCGGATTTGAGCGAGAAAAACCGCAAATTGGAAAGCGATATTGCACACGAACAGCGTGTGGATAAAATGCGAAAGGATTTTATTGCCAACGTATCGCACGAATTGAAAACGCCCATTTCCATTGTGCAGGGCTACGCTGAGGGCGCAAAGCTTTTGGCACAGTCAGGCAGCGGTGAAAAAGCGGGCGAATATTGTGACGTTATTGTGTCCGAAGCGCAAAAAATGAATCGGCTTGTTTTGGAACTGCTGGAGCTTTCGCAGTATGAGTCGGGCGGTATGACTGTGCAGGCGCAAAATTTTGATTTGTATGCCTTGGTTGCAGACTATGCGCATGCCAATCAGCTGAAATTCAAAGAAAAGGGCGTTGATTTTTCGTTTTCGGTGCCGCAGAATTGTATTTGCTTTGCGGATGCGGTAAAAATCCAAATGGTTTTGAATAATTATATTTCCAATGCCTGTTCGCATGCATCGGGAGCGAGGACCGTTCGGTTGACTGCAAAATTCACAGATGAAACGCACTGCCGAGTTACCGTGTTTAATGCGGGTGACCCCATTGCGGACGGAGATATGGAAAAGATTTGGGACAGTTTTTACCGCGCGGATAAAGCGCATTCCCGCCAAGAGGGGCGATATGGGTTGGGGCTGTCTATCGTCAGCGAGATTCAAAAACTGCACGGACAGGCGCGCGGCGTGCAAAACGTTCGAGACGGCGTGGAGTTTTGGTTTGATGTACAGCGTGGCACGGAATGAAATGCAGTTGATGTAAAAATGTATTTGAAGTAAATGGGTTTTCATTTTGCAGGGGCCATTGTTTATATCAACCCGCAGGTGCGCGATGCGTGAATACCCCCTATGGGTTTGCAGAAATCTGTCATTCTTCTCTGCGCTCAGAATGACCAATTTATTGCGTGCTGTATATAATTCTTCGCACACATTGACAATAAAATCACAAAAATTTATATTGTACATACACACAACATATGGTATAATTATATAATAAGTATGCCTATATGGATTCGGCGAAACGGAGAAGGAATAAAATGCAGACACAGCAGGAAAAGCAGGATTTAATTATCGGCAGAAACGCCGTTGCAGAGGTGCTCAAGTCAGACCGAACAGTGGACACTCTGTATATCCTGCGCGGGGAGAAAAATCCTGCAATCACACGTCTCGCCTCAATTTGCCGTGAACGCGGCGGCGTGGTGAAAGAGGCGGACCGCAGAAAACTCGATACACTTTGCGGCGGGGCAAACCATCAGGGCGTTGCGGCGTTTGTTGCCGCGCACGAATACGCAACCTTGGAAGACATTTTGGAATATGCCCGCCAAAAAGGCGAAGCGCCCTTTGTCATTGTTTGTGATGAATTGGAAGACCCGCACAATCTCGGTGCAATTATCCGCACGGCGGAGGCGGCGGGCGCGCACGGTGTTGTGATTCCGAAACGGCGCAGTGCATCTCTGAGCTTTGCCGTCGGCAAAACCTCGGCGGGCGCGCTGGAATATATGCGTGTCGCGCGCGTTGCAAATCTGTCTTCGGCATTGGATACGCTGAAAGCCGAGGGCTGTTGGGTATACGGTGCGGATATGGACGGTGAAAATTACCGCCAAACCGATTTTTCGGGCGCGGTTGCACTCGTGGTCGGTTCAGAGGGCAAGGGAATCGGGCGGCTTGTACGCGATAAGTGTGATTTTATCGTATCCTTGCCGATGCGGGGTAAAATCAACTCCTTGAACGCCTCGGTGGCGGCAGGTATTTTGATGTATGAAATTTCGGCGCAAAGAGACGGCGCGCAGAAATAATATAGAAAGAAAGGAGCGATACCGGCAAAAGGACGCCTTTTGCACGGATTTCGTATCGCAGGGAGATTTGTATGGCACAAGATGATATTTTTTCCGGTCTTTCGGTGGATAAAATCCTTTCCGACGTGAAATCATTGCATGGGGAAGATGATTTAAAGCTTTGGTCGCTTGACGATGTGGATAAGCTTTTGACCGGTAACGCACCGACGCAATCACATACGGCTTCGGAGGTACCTGCCGAGGCGGAGACGGTGCAGGAGAAAGTACCGCAGACACAACCGTCGGGGAGCTCGTTAAAGGCGGCGGCGAAGCATATACAAAAGCTTTCGGAAGAAGAAATTGCGGCGGCAGAGCAGGAAGAAATCATTCCCGCGCTTTTTCCGAGTGCGATGATGCCGAGCGAATCGGAAACGGCGGAGACGGAAAGCACGGAGGAAGCCGAGACCGAGTCTGCGGAAGCACAGCCGCTTCCCGGCCAGATTACGATTGAAAAAACCCGTGTGTTCAACGAGGTGGAGTCGCACGCGGTATACAAGGCAGATATTGACCATAAAATCGGCACGAAGATTTTGCGCACCACCACAGGTGACTTCGACCCTGTGCCGAAAAGACCCGTGATGGAAACGGATGCGCAAAGAGAACGGTTTTTGAACCGTCCTACGCAAAAGCTGGAAAAAACACAGGAGCATAAAGAACTGCTTTCACAGCTTCCGCCCAAAACGATTGAAAAACCGGGCATCATTGTCCGTAAACCGCAGGAGGAGGCAACAGGGTCGGACGGCTTACAGGCGATACCGACACTTGTATTGCCCGAGGACGAGTTAAAAGAACAGCTTGCTTCGGAAACCCGTGTGCAGGCAGGCACGCTGAAAAGCCATGCGGCAGACGAACTTGCAGCAGACGTGGAATCCCCGCTTGCAGACCAAATGATGCTGGAGGGCTTCGACAATGCCGAGGAGACGGTGGAACGCATCGACGAAAGCGAGGCAGAATTAAAGCTTTTGGCGAGACGCCGTGAAAAAGCAAAAAAATTCCGTCTGTTTCCGGGACTGCAGGAATCCGATGCACCCGCAGAAGCAGACGGCGATTCCGAAGATGCGGTATCTATCCCCCAACCCGAAACGGCAGAGGAAAAAACAAAAGCCCGAATTGATTTAGGCAATGCTTTCTCGGCAGAAGAACCCGATTTGCCCGAGGAATTCACGGAAGAAGAGACGGAAGAACCTGTGCCGCGGCGGCAAAAGCGGCAAAACGCGCGCCGTGCCGCACCGCCCGTTACGGTATTGCGTGAATTTTACGGTCCGAAGGACGGGCAGGCAGTTTATGACATTTTCCTTTCGGAAAAACGAAGCTGTACGCTTCGCTTGGCGATTTACGTGATTTTAATGCTGGCTTCGGCGGCGTCGGCATTTATCCTGCGTCTCACAGGCAGTTTTGCGCTGTTTAACGATAGTGCGGCAGTTTATTCGGCAGTGCATTTTGCATTTTTAACCATAGCGGCAATCGTCGGCTTCAAAGAGGAAAAAACTGCGGTTCGGAGCTTACTGCACGGCACGGTGCGTGCTGAAACAGGTTTGCTTTGCGCATTGCTGTTTGCCTGTATACAGGCGGGCATATCCTTTGCGTTCCCCGAACGGCTGCTTTCCGTGCCGCTGTATACAGCGGTGGCGATGCTCTCCTATGTACTGTATTTTGCAGGCAGAAAGCGCAAGCTGAAAAACGATATTGCCAATTTCCAAACCGTTGCACAGCAATACAACCGCTTTTATGCGCTCGGTAAAATCGAGTCCCCCGAAACCGCCTTTGAAATCGGGCGCGGGCTTTTGCTCGGCGACCCCGATGTGCGGTACAGTAAGCGAATTGCATTTCCTGCAAAATTCGTGGAAACCGCGAAACAGAACGATTCGGTATCGGATGTATATGCAATGACGGTTCCCGCGGTACTGATTGCGGCGGGGATTATCGGCGCGATAACCTGTTTTGTTGCAGGCGAGGTGTTTACGGGTGTTTCAGCAATGTCCGCCGCGGTGCTTGCAGGTCTGCCACTGTCTGCGGTCAGCGCTTCCGCCGCAGCTCTGCGCTGTGTAAACAAACCGCTTTTACGCGAGGGTGCGATGATTGCAGGTTATGATGCGGCTTTTGATGCGCTCACTGCCAATGCGGTGGTTTTGGACGCTGCCGATTTGTTTGACGAAACGCAGTGCCGTCTGCGCGGTATGAAAATTTATCACAAAATGCGTGTAGACGAAGCACTTTTGTATACTGCCGCCGTAACCATTCAGTCGGGCGGTACACTGGCGGCGGTTTTCGACGGCGTTATTCAGTCAAAAACCGAAATGCTGCCCGAAGTGGAGTCGCTTTCCTATGAAGAACGTCTGGGCTGTTCGGGCTGGATTTACAACCAAAGAGTCTTGGTGGGCAGCCGCGATTTGTTGATCAAGCACAATGTTGACGCACCGTCTAAGGAAGAAGAAAAACATTTCCGCAAGGACGGCTGTGAGGTCTTGTACTTGGCAGTCGAGGGCAAAACTGCCGCGCTGTTTGTCGTGGAATATGCCGCAAACGAACGGCTGGCCGATTATTTACAGCAGTTGGAAAAATACGGCGTCGGGATTTTGGTGCGTACCGCCGACCCGAATATTACCGAAGGTTTGGTCGAGCAATATTTTGATTTGCCGCACAACCTTGTGAAAATCATCAATCCCGTAGCAGGCGAAATGTTCCGCGAATTGGCGGAAGAACCGCCGACAGAAGCGCCGTGCGCGATTTTGCACAGCGGACGCACACATTCTTTCCTGCGGGCGTTTTTATCGGCGTTCGTGCTGGAGGAAAAATACCGTCTGTCGCAAATCCTGTTGTACATCGGGGTGGGCTTAAGCGTTATGCTGATGGCAGTGCTGAGCTTTTTCACCCAGCTGACGCAGGCGGGCGTGCCCGAAATTCTGCTGTTTGAATTGATTTGGGCGGGAATCGTAATCGGTGTGCCGCGCTTTAAAAAGATATAAATATACTGCAAAGAAAGGAACGATACCGCGCTGTGTGTTCTGCACAGGGCACTGTATCGCATGGCAATGCGTTATGGAATGGATAAAAGAAACGGCTCTTACGGTTTGGAACATGGAAGCGGTGCGGTATACGCTGATTTCTCTGCTGCGCTTGGGGCTTGCCGCTTTCTTGGGCGGCTTGATTGGATTCGAGCGTGAGCATTCACACCGTCCCGCAGGCTTCCGAACTCATATTTTGGTTTCCGTCGGGTCTGCACTGGTCATGCTGACTGCTGTTTTCATGACCGACAAATTCCCGGATAATATCGATGTATCCCGCATGCCTGCGCAGGTAATCAGCGGCGTGGGCTTCTTAGGCGCGGGCACGATTCTGCGCGAGGGCTTTTCCGTAAAGGGGTTAACCACGGCGGCAAGTCTTTGGGCGGTGTCCTGTATCGGTTTGGCTGTCGGCAGCGGTTTTTATATCGGTGCGGTGGTCGGCACATTCATCATTTATATGACGCTGAATTCCTTAAAAAAGGTTATCGTCAGAGGCAAAGCGGGAAAAGCGCTGTATGTTGAGGTGAAAGACCTCGCCGAGCAGGTGCCTGCACTTTCTAAGCTGATTAAGCGCACAGGAACGGTTATTCACTCGATGGAAATTTTATATGACAGTGATTCCAAACTGCGCAAGAAGAAAGGCACCTCGACGATTAAAGCGTTGATTTTCCCGAAAACCGACGATGCACTCAAGATAATTATTTCCACACTGCAAACCGATGAAAATGTTGTGGATGTGTACATGGATTAAGAAATATGTAAAAAGCGGGCACTGCCCGCTTTTCTTTTTTCTGAAAATGCACACCGCCCGTTTAAAATGCACAAGAACAGGCAGAAAAAAATTGTCAAAATCCGTCAAAATGCTATTTTCATACTTTTGAAATAAAATATTAAAAAAATAACTTGCAAAAAATAAAAGATTAGCTTAAAATATGAAGCATATTTTTTATTTTTTGCAAGTTTTATATTTTTTCTTGCAAATTTAATAACAACTGTTTTGCTACAGACAAGGATGTGAGCGTATGGTCAAAAGAGAAGGCGAAGTCCGCATTCCGTCGGGATGCGCCATTGCGGCAGTGACTGACCGCAGCGGGGCGGTTTTCGGCGGTACGGATATTATTGACAGTATTGCGCTGATGCACGACCGTTCCAACGGCTTGGGCGGCGGGTTTGCGGCATACGGGATTTATCCCGAATACAAGGATTTATATGCTTTTCATATTTTTTATGACAACAATGATGCACGTGTGCAGACCGAATCGTTTTTGTTCCGTCACTTTGACATTGAAACCTTTGAGCAGATTCCCACACGCAAGGTGAAATCCATTACCGATTCGCCGTTGATTTGGCGGTATTTCGGTGTTGTTCCGCAAAGCAAAATCAAAAAAAATGATTTTGACGAGGATGAATACACGGCGCGTTGCGTGATTCGTATTAACAATACCGTCCCCGGTGCATTCGTGTTTTCCAGCGGGAAGAATATGGGGGCGTTTAAGGCAGTCGGTTACCCTGAAGATGTCGGAGACTATTACATGCTCGACACCTACAAGGCGCATACATGGACGGCGCACGGACGCTTTCCGACCAATACACCCGGTTGGTGGGGCGGGGCGCACCCGTTTACATTGCTGGACTGGTCGATTGTACACAACGGTGAAATTTCCAGCTATGATGCGAACCGCCGCTATGTGGAGCAGTTCGGCTATAAATGCAATTTGCAGACCGACACGGAAGTGATTACCTATCTTTTCGATTTGCTTGTCCGCCGACAGGGTCTGTCCTTAGAAACGGCGGCAAAGGTGCTTGCCGCACCCGAATGGGAGGTCATTGACCGTATGCCGCCCGCCGAACGGGAAATCTGTACGGCACTGCGCACCGTATATTCGGGCGCATTGATTAACGGACCGTTTTCCATTTTGGTCGGTTCTAAATACGGCTTGCTGGCACTCAATGACCGCCTGAAACTGCGTTCTTTGATTACGGCGGAAAAGGGCAGCAAAACCTTTTTTGCATCCGAAGAATCTGCCATTCGCGTGATTTGCCCCGACCCCGAAAAAATGACGGCGGTAGAGGGCGGCACACCGATTTTTATCCCGTTTGCGGAGGTGACTGACTGATGAATTATACCGTACCCGAATTTGAAGTGGAGCGCAATCCCATGCGCTGTGTTTCCTGCGGCGCTTGCGTGGAACAGTGTTCCTACGGTGTGCACTACTTTGCCAAGGACGGCAAAACCGTTTTGGCGGACGAGGCTAAATGCGTGGCGTGCCACCGCTGTGCGGTGATTTGCCCGACACGCGCCATCAAAATTAAGGCGTGTGAAATGGCATATCAGCCGCATCACAACTGGTCGCCGCAGACGCAGAAGGAAATTTTAAAACAGGCGCAAAGCGGCGGTGTACTGCTGTCGGGGATGTCCAATAATAAACCGTACCCGATTTATTGGGATAAAATGCTCTTAAACGCGAGTCAAGTCACAAATCCGTCAATCGACCCGTTGCGTGAACCGATGGAGATTCGCACCTACCTCGGCAGAAAACCGACAAAGCTGGAGTTTCATGCCGACGGCAGTTTAAAGACAAAGCTCGAACCGCAGGTTTGCTTGGAAACGCCGATTATGTTTTCGGCAATGTCGTTTGGGTCTGTCTCCTTAAATGCACAGAAATCTCTCGCCATGGCGGCGAGAAAACTGGGGACAGTGTTTAATACGGGCGAAGGCGGTCTGCATCCCGCATTGGCGGATTTTCAGGACTGTGCCGCAGTGCAGGTCGCGTCGGGTCGGTTCGGCGTACATAAAGCGTATCTTGAAAACAGCCGATTTATCGAAATCAAAATCGGGCAGGGCGCGAAGCCCGGTATCGGCGGGCATCTGCCCGGCGAGAAGGTCACGGCGGAGGTCAGCCATGCGCGTATGATTCCCGAGGGGTCGGACGCAATTTCGCCTGCACCGCACCATGATATTTACTCGATTGAGGACTTGCGCCAGCTGATTTGGTCACTGAAAGAAGTGACGCAATATCAGAAACCCGTCGCCGTAAAGATTGCTGCGGTACACAACTGTTCCGCCATCGTGTCGGGTGTGGCGCGAGCGGGCGCGGATATTATCGTGATGGACGGCTTCCGCGGCGGTACAGGCGCGGCGCCGACGCGCATCCGCGACAATGTGGGGATTCCGATTGAATTGGCGCTTGCGGCGGTGGACCAACGCCTGCGGGAAGAAAGCATCCGCAATTCGGTTTCTTTGGTGGCGTCGGGCTCGTTCCGCAATTCCGCCGACATCGTTAAGGCGATTGCATTGGGTGCGGATGCGGTATATGTTGCTACGGCGCCGCTGATTGCGATGGGCTGTCATATGTGTCAGCAGTGCCACACAGGCAAGTGCAACTGGGGCATTGCCACACAGCGCCCCGAGCTTGTATCGCGTTTAGACCCTGAAATCATGCATGAAAGGGTCGTGAACCTCATCACTGCGTGGAACCATGAAATAAAAGAAATGCTCGGCGGCATGGGTTTAAATTCCTTGGATTCGTTGCGCGGCAACCGGCTGATGCTGCGCGGTATCGGTCTTACGGACCGCGAGCTGGAGATTCTCGGCATTGCGCATGCAGGGCAGTAAGGGGTGAACAATATGACTTTGACAGCAGGGACGCGGGCATTCCGCGAATTGAATACGGAAATCCGTGCGGCATTGGAACAGCAGGACGCCGTATGCGTAGAGGATGTCAACGGGCAAAGATATATCGGAACGGGACTGGACAGAGGCAAATCGCTTGAAATTCACGGTACGCCGGGCAATGATATGGGCGCGTATTTAAACGGCGGCAGGATTGAGGTGTTCGGCAACGGGCAGGAAGCGGTAGGCAACACCATGAACGGCGGCGAGATTGTGGTGCACGGACATGTGGGCGACACACTCGGTTATGCGATGCGGGACGGTGCGGTATTTGTGGAAAAGCGCGCAGGCTCGCGCGCGGGCATCCACATGAAAGAATTTGAACAGATGCAGCCCGTTGCAGTCATCGGCGGGGTGGTCGGTGCATTCTTGGGCGAATATATGGCGGGCGGTACGCTGATTGTGCTGGGACTGAACAACCCGCAGAACATGCCCTTAATCGGCGCGCACTGCGCCACAGGTATGCACGGCGGACGTATTTTTCTGCGCGGGGCATTTCCGCCTGAAAACATCAGTGCGCATATCGCCGTGCGGGAATTAACGGCGGATGACCGTGCGGAATTGGAACGGCACATCGACACCTACTGTGCATATTTCGGCGCAGACAAGGCGGAAATTTTAGTCGCACCGTTTCACAAGCTTGTGCCGATGAGCGCAAGACCCTATGCAAATCTGTATACGCCGAATTAAAAGAAGAAAAAGCCGTTTCCGAAAAAGGGAACGGCTTTGCTTTTGGAACAAAAGGTACTATCCTATCTTATGCTGTTTTCCCGCACTGTCAATCCGGTAATTTTCCCAATACAAAAGCTCCTCTGTTGTCACGAACTGATACCCTTTTTCGGAAAGGATTTTGAGTATCTGCCGAAGTGCTTCAGGGGTGTTTTTCACATCGTTGTGAAACAGCAGTATCGAGCCGTTTTCCGCCGCCCCCGTCACACGGGAAACCATTTCTTCCACAGACAGACCCTGCCAATCCAAACTGTCTACAGACCATTGCACGGTCTGCATGGAAAGCCCTTCGGCGGCAGTTAGGGTATCGTTTGAATAATCCCCCGACGGCGCACGCAGCAGTCGGGGCTTTTCGCCTGTGATTTTCTCAATTTCCGCGTTGCAAGCCTGTATGTCCGCCTGAATTTCGTCGAGCGACAGCTTGCTGTATGCTTTGTGCGAATCGGAATGATTGCCGACGGTATGCCCCGCCTCATAAAATGCCCGCACGGCGTCGGGATATTTTCGCGCCCAGTCACCGACTGCGAATACCGTAGCTTTGGCATTGTATTCCTGTAAAACAGACAGCAGTTCTTCTGTGTCCTCTGCTCCCCACGCCGCGTCAAACGTTACGGCAATTTTCTTTTCGTTTGTCTCCACACAGTACACGGGGATTTTCCGTTCCTGTGTTTTGGCGGTCTGTGCCGCTTCATAGCGTTTAGAAACCCCCGAAATAACAAAAACCGCCGACAGCAGGAGTGTCAACGCCACAAGAATGGTTCGTTTGGTTACCAATACGTAATTCATACCCATCACCCTTTCAGCCCCGTTTTCCACATAGTATATATATGGCGGAAACCCGAAAAAAAGACGGTTGAATTGTTCCGTCCGAAAAAATTTAGTGTCAGCGGCAAAGCCATACCCCGACGCCCCGCGGAGTTTCATCAGATTTCGGCGGGCGCGCGATGCACGCCCTTACAGAGTTGCACAAACGCCGCGCCCTTAATAAACTTGTAACCATTTCGCATCTTGTTTTGTTAGAATTGTTTGCTATACTCTCAGCATCGGGATATAAAATGCTGCATTCGGGGGTTTCTAAACGGGCAAAAATCTGTTATGATAATACTGGATAAATTTGTCCCGTCTGTGCAACAGACAGACGGGACAGCACATAACAGAATAAGGGAGAAAAAGTATATGTATACAGTTTTGGTTTGCGATGACGATAAAGCGATTTTGGATTCTTTGGAAATCTATCTGCATTTGGAAGGATACGAAGTAGTCAAGGCGACGAACGGCGTAGAGGCTTTAGAAGCCGCGAAAAAGCATGAAATCCACTGCATCATTTTGGATATTATGATGCCCGGACTCGACGGACTGAACGCCACGCTGAAACTGCGCGAAACCAACAATGTGCCGATTATTCTGCTGTCCGCCAAAAGTGAGGACACCGACAAAATTGCAGGACTTTCCTTCGGCGCGGACGACTATGTAACAAAGCCGTTCAATCCATTGGAACTGATGGCGCGCGTCAAATCGCAGATTCGCCGTTTTGCAACCCTCGGCAGTATGGAACAGCACGAAAACGTGCTGACCACGGGCGGCTTGTCTTTAGACCCCGACTCGAAAGAGGTTACGCTCGACGGCGACACGGTTCGCCTGACGGCAACGGAATACGGCATTTTGGAACTGCTGATGAAAAATATGGGCAGGGTGCTTTCCACCAATCAGATTTATGAAGCGGTGTGGAACGAGCCTGCGTTTTCCACGGAAAAAACGGTGACGGTGCACATTCGCCGCATCCGTGAAAAAATCGAAATCAACCCGAAAGAACCCAAATATTTAAAGGTGGTGTGGGGAATTGGATACAAAATCGAGAAGTATTAAGTACAGCTACGCCTTAAAAATCGCGGCGTTTTTGGCGGCGGTAACGCTTGTGTTCGCAAGCGTCTGGAACGGTGTCAGCGTCGTGCGGATGATTTATGACTACGGGTGGGAAAACCTGATGGTGCGCGACAAGCCCGTCTACACCAACGCCGCGCGTTTTCAGCGGAATGTCGGTACGGCGCTGGAAAATTTGGAAACGGTATATGTCAGCAACTCGTGGGACGACTACCGCGAGGCAAACTATCCGTCCTTAGAGGAAGTGCAGGCGGACGCGCTGGAGTCGTTTCGGAATTTTCGTACACAAACCGAAACGACGGCAAAGCACAGATATGCACAGGATGTATCCAACGCTGTTTCCGCAGACGGTGAAGTCTATTATGAAACGACTGCGTCGGACGGTACCGCAGAGGTAACGCTGACCGATGAAGGCCGCGAGTATATTCGGAACACCGCCCGCAGTTACAGTGTTTTGAGCGGCACAAATAACACCGTTCTTTTTCGGTACAGTATGACCGAGGAGGAAGTCGCGGCAGAGGTTGAAAAGGTCTATAATAACTTGATTGCCTCTGCAAAGCGCACCTTTGAATCCGAAGTAATTCACGCACAGGAGGAGCTTTCCGCGCTTGTCAATTTCCGCTTTTTGCTGGTGGATAACAACACGGGCAAAACCTACAGCAATATGGATGTGCGTGATGTAAACAGCTTTTTCGGTGCGGTAACGGAAGAGGATTGGTTTTTTGGATACACAGCGGAAAAAGGGTTGACAGAAAATTCAGAAAGTGCTTCGCGCGACAGCATATACGGCTATGGACGCAATTTCTATTTAAACAATGATCGGCTTTCGTCGTTTTTAGATTCGAATTTCAGCAATGCGGGGTACGATGTGTATGTGTGTGTCCCGCAGATTTTGCAGGAGGGTGACATCTTCAACGAAAATGAAGCGACCTTCCGCGAGGAAATGACCAAGCTGCGCACACAGATTTTGTGGACGGCAGTCTGCCTGGTCGGTGCCTGCGCGCTGTCGCTGTATTTGGTGCTCGTCACGGGACGTGTGCGTGACACGGACGGTGTTAAGCTGTCCCCGTTAGACAGAATCCCGCCGGATGTGTACGGCGTTATCTGCGTAGGGCTTGCGGCTTTCTGCGTTGCAGGTGCCTTCGCTTTCGTCGATGATTTGCTGTACGGCGGTGCACGTCGGTATGTTTTACGGGAGATTCTTCTGTCTCAGGTCGGCGCCGCGGCACTCTGTATGCTTGCCTACACGTTTTTAATGGCTTGGATTACAGAAATTGCGAAATACGTAAAATCCAAAACACCGTATTTCAAGTCGATGTTCCTATACAGAATCTGCCGTTGGTGCGGCGTCAAAGGCGGCAAACTGCATGCTCGCGCCAAAAAAACGCGAACCCGTCTGCATGCGTCCTATGTACACACTATGCGGCACATTTCCAAAAAAGCGGGTATGTTTGCCTTCGGCTATGTGGCAGTCAACTTTTTGTGCGCCATGTTTATCGCGCTGGAAGCTTCCGCGGCGTTTTTCCTGTTGGTTTTGATTGCGGTCAATGTGATAACGGCGGCAATTCTTTGGAAGCACTTGGTTGCGCTCGACAAAATCATGGACGCCGCCGAACAGAGCAAAAACGGCGAAATGCCACAGGACATCGGTGCGTCCGTCATGCCTGAGCCGCTTAAAACCCTTGCGCAGAATCTCTCCTTTACGCAGGAAGAAATGCAGAAAGCGGTTGCCGAGGGGATTAAAGGCGAGCGCATGAAAACGGAGCTGATTACCAACGTCTCGCACGATTTGAAAACGCCGCTGACTTCCATAATTTCTTATGTGGATTTGTTGAAAAAATGCGACATTCTCGATACGGACGCACAAAAGTACATTACCGTACTGGATGAAAAATCCAATCGCTTAAAACGGCTGATTGAGGATTTGGTCGAAGCGTCCAAAGCGTCCTCGGGCGCGGTGACGCTCAATAAAATGCAGGTCAATCTCTATGAGCTTGCAGTACAGGCGGTCGGCGAATTGGAGGACGGCTTCGAAGCAAACGGCTTACAGGTGGTGCTGAATCCGCCCGAAACCGCACCGATTGTCTTTGTAGACAGCCAAAAGACGTGGAGAATCATTGACAACCTCTTAAACAACGCACGCAAATACTCGCTCAGCGGTTCGCGCGTGTATGTGGATATTGCCGAGCAGAACGGCTTCGGGCAGTTTGTGATTAAGAATATTTCGGGCGAAGCGCTCAATATCGACCCCGATGAACTGACCCAGCGCTTTGTGCGCGGCGACAGCTCCCGTACCAAAGAAGGCAGTGGGTTGGGACTTTCGATTGCCAAAGACCTTTGCACCTTGCAGGGCGGCACGCTGGAAATTGAAATCGACGGCGATTTGTTCAAAGCCACCGTCTCCCTGCCGAAAGCGAGCGGAACACAATTCCAAACCCCAACCCCGTAAAACGCACCAATCGTAGGGGCGAACTGTAAAGCCTCCCTTGTTAAAGGGAGGTGGCACGGCGTAGCCGTGACGGAGGGATTCTTCGCCCGTAAAAAATTGCACAAACCCAGCGGCGGCGAACTACCCATAGGGGCGGGTTATTCCCCTGACAGGGGAAATGTCTGCGAAGCAGACAAAAGGGTAATGGCGAAGCCGTAACTTCATCCGCCCGCCGAAATCTGCCGAAAATTTGCGGAACGACACAGAGGTCGTTCCCTACGCTCGTAGGGGCGAACTCGTTCGCCCGAAACGGACAGCGAGCCCGGGCTGTCCCTACGGTGTGCGAAAAACGCCCCCGTAGGGGCGTGCATTGCCCATTCCCTACGTAAGAGCCGATTTACTTTGCTCTGTGTGAGATTCTTCGCTAACGCTCAGAATGACAGATTCCTACAGACTGTAGGGGCGCTTCACGAAGCGCCCGCAAAAATTTGCATAAACCAACGGTAATGCGTGCCCGTGCACGAACGAGAAAAACTCCCCCAGTCACGCCTGCGGCGTGCCAGCCCCCTCCCTGAGGGGGCGTTAAGCGAATTGTAGATTATATAAGGAGGGCGAAACGATGTTACTTGCCATCAGTATTTCCGCAATTGTATTCGGAATTTTCATTGAGGTTGCCGTCAGCCGCAAGGCACGGCGTGACCCCGATTTCGGCGACGCACCCGAGGGCTTGCAGTTTGTCGGCTATACCATGGTCTCCCTCGGCGCAGTCGCGCTGTACGGCGTGCTGTCGGGTCAAATCGTGGTGCCGCTTATGAATATGTAACTGTATCGGCTGAGGATATGCATCTTAAAAAGCACAGCGGAAGCTTTTCTTTCCGCTGTGCTTTTATACTTTACTGAAAATGGGTTGACACGAGTGCGTAAATCTGCTATTCTAAAACAGTTCTATATAGAACTGTTTGGCGCGGAAAGGAGAGAATATGTTTTGGAAACAAAAGGCGGATTTTATATCACGCAAATCAAGCAGTTACAGGACAGGATTTTTGAACGCCTTTTATCGGAAGGCGGGATAGATTTAAACGGCGGGCAGGGACGTATTCTATTCGTGCTGTGGGAAACAGACGCATTGACTGTCGGGGAAATCAGCGAAAAAACATCGCTTGCTAAAAATACGGTATCGGCAGTACTGAACGGCATGGTGCGTAAAGGCATTGTGCAAAAGCAAATCAATCCCCGAAACCGCCGTCAAACGGTTGTATCGCTGACAGACTATGCGAAATCGCTGGAGAAAAAATATGCGGCGGTCTCCGAGCAAATGAATAGGCTGTTTTATCAGGGCTTTTCGGAAACGGAACAGCAACAGTTTGAGCAGTATCTTGCCAAGATATTGCAGACGCTGACGCAGGCGATGCACGCAGACCGATAAAATATCGGAAACAGAAAGGTAAATTTATGAAAACCAAAGAACAGATTTTTGAATTTATTGCGAAACAGAAAACAGCTTTTATTGCTTCTGTAGATGCGGACGGCTTTCCGAATGTAAAAGCGATGTTTGCGCCGAGAAAAACGGACGGCAACAACTTTTATTTTTCAACCAACACCTCGTCTATGCGCACACAGCAGTATATGCAGAATCCGAAAGCCAGCATTTACTTTTTTAACAAAGGACGTTTTCGGTATGAAGGCGTTATGCTCACAGGCACGATGGAAGTGTTGCAGGATGCAGAAACCAAAAAAGAGATTTGGCGCGCGGGTGACACGATGTTTTACAGGCAGGGTGTGACCGACCCCGATTACTGCGTTTTGAAATTTACCGCCGAGAAAGGCAGATATTACAGCGATTTAAAAACGGAAAGCTTTACATTGTAAATTTAATTTGCGTATATAAAGAGGGGTTGTTTTTTTACAGCCCCTCTTTATAAAAATTCCATTTTAAATATTTCTTTCCACAACAGTGAACCTCGTGCAGATGTCTATCAGCCTCTCACCCTCAATTTTATGATGCATAACATCTTCAATGGAGTCATAATAAACATTTTGGCTGTCTGCGCCCAACGCGCAAACCAAACGCTGATTATTGGGCGCAGGGAATATCCCGGATTCCTCGCCGTTCCACTCAAAGACCAAATCACAGCCTCCGCATATGGCTTCTTCAAATTCGTATTTTGTTTGAAAGCTTCTTTTCAAGTTTAGATGTCTCCTTTTGCGGCAGAAGAAACATCTGTTTTAAAGATTTCTCCAAAGCACCTCTATATTTGTAATAATTTCTCTTAATTTCTTCCCTTGAACCACGAAATCCAACAACTCGTCTGCGGAATGGAAGTAGGCATCGGTATCCTTTTTATATGATTCACATAAAAGGAAGGATTTATCTCCAACACCTTCATGAAAAACGCCGTAATCTACGCCGTTCCATCGGAACTCAATTTCTCTTCCGTGTATTAAACTGAATTTGAAATCGCTGATAGATTCAAATTTTGTAAACCCGTGAATTGTTTGATTTTTCATATGTATTTCTCCGTAATTTTTTATTTCAGGCACATTGTCGTAGTAGTTGATTGGCGGACTTGGATTAGGGAAGTTTTGTGACCAGTCTATTTGATGATCGTGAGGATTTGTGTGTTTGTCAGGACGCCCATGATCTGAATAATGTCTTTCAGTTATCGCCCGACCATCTTTGCCTATTTTTGTTTTGACAAGATATTTCCCCTTAGAAGTATATATCCATGTTTCTTTTATTTCCCCGGGTTCGCCTAAGAATCTTTCATCCTCCGGCTTAGTCGGGTTGGGCTGCCATTCTCCGCCGAATGCGCTCCCCATACCTTTTGGGCTATATGGAAGTATATATCCGCCGTGTTTGACAATTTGTGCAGATTTCTGCGAAAATGGTTCAAAAGTTTTACATTCATCATCTGTATAATGCTGCCAAGAGCTTAAATTATAATCCACATATAAAATGTTGCCACGCATTTCGGGAAATGGGGTATGATAGCATATGATGCAGGCAGGCTGTATGCGTTTTAGCATTTCGTTGTAGCCTTTCATAAAAAACTCTTTTTGCTCTTTATGGTTTCCGTGTTCTGAAACCATGTAGGTGGACACGGCAACCACAGAACCTTTTTCGATACCATTAAAAAGAAATCAAAAGTATTTTCAAGTCCCCAGTTTACGGTGGGGATGACTTGTATGCCTTTCGAAGCAAGAAAAGCCCCAACCCAGCGGTTCCGAAAAGTGTTATAAAGCTGCATTATTGGATTCATTTCAACATACATACTGAAATCAGGTGATAAAACAGCTTTATACTTTTTTAGTATTTTGACATATTTTTGTGGACGCTTCCAAATGTCTTCAAACTTATAATCATACAAAAAGAAGTGCACAACTCTTTTATAATGATAATCATTACCGTTTTTTATCTTATCGAAGCCAATAACCCGAAAGTCATTTTCGCTTTCCAAATTCAAACTGGCCTTTGGGATTATGGGCATTGCCCAAGGTTCGCTTGAATCGAACGTGTTACGTAAAAATAACGGGTCAGTACGATACTTAAAGTTTTCCTCTGTCAAAATGAACCTCCATATAAATTAAAATAAAGAACATTTGTTCTATTTCTTATTTTATATAGATAATTTCTATTTGTCAAGCGAAGAAAAAGATAAATGCGTATAAATATAACCCTGTACCTATATAAATTTATACAGGTACAGGGTAAAAATTTGGTCTTTCCTATGCGATTGTTGCCTTACGCGTCCTTATTGAGCAGTGCGAAATTGTCTTTATTCGCTTTATAGAGATTCTTATAGACGGCGAAATTGCGGTCATAAACGGCTTTGTTGGCGGGGTTCGGACGGAAGGTTTTTGCGGCGGGAATCAGCTTCTTGACTTCGCCCAAATCCTGAATCAGTCCCGTGCCGACGGCAATCATTGCCGCCGCGCCGACTGCGCCGATGTTCTGTGGGCTGTCTACGGTTTCGACGGTTCTGCCCGTGCAGTCGGCCAAAATCTGGCAGGTGATGTCGCTCAAAGCACCGCCGCCGACGAAGCGGAGTGTAGATGAGGTTTTAATTTTCTTATCCTGCGTTTCGAGCATCCAGCGCAGATGGAAGCAAACGCCCTCCACCACCGCACGAATCATTTCGGATTTGCCTGTTTCCAAACTGATATTGAAGAACATACCGCGTGCGTTCGGGTCCTCAAACGGACAGCGGTTACCGTGCAGCCACGGTGTGAAGATAACGCCGCCTGCACCTGCGGGCACGGTATCCACGACTGCCATCATATAGTCATACAGATTGGTGTAAACGGTTTCTCTGTCCTCACGGTGATGCTTGAGGTCATGGCTCTTGTCAAGATAAATATCGATTTCGTCGAGTGCCAAGTGGTCTTTCACCCATTCCACGCACTTTGCGGCGGTTTCCAGCTCTGCGAAGTAGTTGAAGTAGCCGTCGCGTGCGCCGACGATTGCCGCAATCATGGCATTGGCATCCACAACGCTCTTATCCACAACCGTAGAGACCCAGCCTGACGTACCCGAATACACATGTGTATCGCCGAGACCGACTGCGCCTGCGCCCACGCCGATGAGCGAAGCGTCGCCGCCGCCGCCGAATACAGACGTGCCCTCTTCCAATCCGAGCTGCTCCGCCTGCTCTTTGCGTAGCTTGCCGACACGTTCGGTGCAGCGCACGATTTTTGCAAGATGCTTTTCGTGTACGCCGTACAGCTTGCACATTTCACGGCTCCAGCCCTCTTTACCCTTGCGGATGTCATAGAGCAGTGCGCCGTATGCCGAATCCTGCGTCATCACAAATTCACCCGTCATGCGGCAGATGAGATATTCTTTTACGTCCAGCCATTTATGTACCTTTGCGAACACTTCGGGTTCATTCGCCTCGACCCATTTGTATTTCCAAACGGGGTCTTTGACAGAGCAGGCAACCGCACCCGTTATCTGCAAAGCCTTTAACAGCTTCGGCACGTTTGCGCCTGCAATCTGCGGACCGTAGGCAATGCCTTTTTTCAGCTCCTCGCGTGCGCGCTGGTCCATATAGCTCATTGCGCGGCGCACGGCGTTGCCGTTTTCGTCTACGAGCACAAGCCCCTGCATCTGCGAGCAAAAGGAGATGCCCGTAATATCCTTTTTATCGATTTTACTTTTTTTCATGACGGTGCGGGTGCTTTGAATCATGGCCTCCCACCATTCGTCAGGGTCCTGCTCCGCGCCGCCGCCGGGCAGAACATAGAGATTATACCCCTCGCTTGCCGACGCCAGCAATTCAATCTTGTCCGTAATCGAGAACAGGCAGGTTTTTACACCCGTCGTACCGATATCGTAAGAGATTGTATAAACCGGATTTACCATTTCCATTCCTCCAAAGATGATGAATTATTTATTTTTTTAATGCGGATTTCACAAATTTTAAGCACTGCTCGACCACAAAATCATCCCGCTCCGTAATGTCGTTGCCGACATAAATACGGAATCGCTCGATGTAGTAGTCGCATGCATAGGAAAATTGCAAAGACATAAAGATATTATCCAGCAGAAACGCCGCAAACGGTGCACTGATGTCCGTGCGGATATCGCCGTTTTTCTGCCCCGCTTCAATCGCCAATCGATAAATATGTGCCGTGAGCGCTTCCATTTCATAGGCAAACTGCGAGGCAAAGCGCGGATTGTTTTCCGCCGTCATTGCATTATAGAGTTTTAAAAGCACGGCGCTTTCTTTCGAGGAATGCTGAATTTCGCGGATGATGCGCTCCACCTTGACAAGAATATCCTCATCGCTTTCTGCAAGCACGGTGAGCAGGTCTTCCATGCTCTGAATAGAGTGATGAATCACCGTTAAAAACAAATCCTGTTTGTTTTCAAAATATTTGTAAAGTGACCCGACGCTGACATCCGCCTTTTTGGCAATGGTATTCATATTGGCGTTTTCAAAGCCCTTTAGTGCAAATTCCCCCGTTGCCGCGTCCAAAATCCGTTTTCGCTTTTCGGCGGGAATATTGTCAAACGTCGGCTTATGGTGCTTTTGCAAGTCCATGTACTTCATTCCTTTGCGCCGCGGTAAGGCGGCAGTTTCAGTCGGGGGATTTTGTTCTGCGCAACACAAGGCTGTGTGTCAAAGCGGAACAGAATAAGTATACATATTATGATACCATATCGGACAAAGGTTGTTCAAGAAAAATTTTACAAAATCCGATATATTCTTACAGCTCGGTGGTATCTGCGGCGGCACGTCCATCGGTTACCTTTGCAACATAGGCGGCGACTGCCTTGTGCGCAGGGTGGTTTTTATATGCGTCCAAAGCGGTTTCGTCCTTGACTTTTACGACAAGCATTGCGTCAAAATTGCGGTCACACTCGACCTCGTTTTTGTAAAAGCGAATGTCCTGAAGTGCGGGTACCTTGCCGAGCAGACTTTCCAAGTTCTCTTTTACAACATCAATGTTCTCCGCCTTGGTTTTGCCCTCTGCATCCTTGAATTTCCACATAACCACGTGTGTGAGCATGGCACTTTTCTCCTTTTGATTCATTATTTTTATTTGTACCGTTTTCCCGATAACAGGATGTTTTTATGAACGCAAACTGTAGGGCGACCTGTAAGCCTCCCTTGTGAAAGGGAGGGGGACCGCGAAGCGGTGGAGGGATTTTTTGCCCACCGAAATCCGTAAAAAGGAGAATGTCCCCTTTTTACGGTATGAATTTGTTTTATGCGCTTATCTTGCTTATCATACCACAAATCTCAAAAAAAGCAAAGTAAAAGCCGTCCGCCTTTGTGCAAAATTCCTTAAAATCCGCCGAAGCGGCAAAGCCTTTGCAAAGAGTCTATAAACTTCGGGTGTTCTTTGAAAAAATCTTAGAAAACTATGGAAATCCTTGAAAATATCTGTTATAATAGCAAGCGGTTAATTGCGTCCAAGGGGGTATTCTCTTTTTGGACAACCATTCTTACTATTTGTATATTAAAATTGGAGGTATTTGTTCATGAGCCAAAAGTATGTTTACCTGTTCTCTGAAGGGAACAAAGACATGCGCAACCTGCTCGGCGGCAAAGGCGCAAACCTCGCGGAAATGACCGGCCTCGGTCTCCCCGTTCCGCAGGGCTTCACCATCACCACCGAAGCTTGCACACAGTACTATGAGGACGGCAGAAAAATCAACGATGATATCCAGGCACAGATTATGGAATACATCGTAAAAATGGAAGGCATCGTCGGCAAAAAGTTCGGCGATAAAGAAAACCCGTTGCTCGTTTCCGTCCGTTCGGGCGCACGTGCTTCCATGCCCGGTATGATGGACACCATCCTGAACCTTGGTTTGAACGAAGACGTTGTTGAGGTTATGGCGAAGAAGTCCAACAATCCGCGTTGGGCTTGGGACTGCTACAGAAGATTCATCCAGATGTATTCCGACGTTGTTATGGAAGTCGGTAAGAAATACTTCGAGCAGCTCATCGATGAAATGAAAGAAAAGAGAGGCGTAACCCAGGACGTTGAGTTGACTGCGGACGACCTCAAAGAGCTTGCAGGCCAGTTCAAGGCTGAATACAAAGCAAAAATCGGCACGGATTTCCCGACCGATCCGAAAGAACAGCTCATGGGCGCTATCGAGGCTGTTTTCCGTTCATGGGACAACCCGCGTGCAAACGTCTATCGCCGTGACAACGACATCCCGTATTCTTGGGGTACCGCTGTTAACGTGCAGATGATGGCGTTCGGCAACATGGGTGACGATTGCGGCACAGGCGTTGCGTTCACACGTGACCCCGCAACCGGCGAAAAAGGTCTTATGGGCGAATTCCTTGTAAACGCACAGGGTGAAGACGTTGTTGCAGGCGTCCGTACACCCATGCCGATTGCAAAGATGGCGGAAGAGTTCCCCGAAGCATTCAAACAGTTCACCGAAGTTTGCGCAACCTTGGAAGACCATTACCGCGATATGCAGGATATGGAATTCACCGTTGAGGCCGGCAAACTCTATATGCTCCAGACCAGAAACGGTAAGAGAACCGCGAAAGCCGCTCTCAAAATCGCTTGCGACCTCGTTGACGAGGGCATGATTGATAAGAAACAGGCTGTTGCGATGATCGACCCGAGAAACCTTGACACCCTGCTTCACCCGCAGTTTGATGCGAAAGCACTGAAAGCGGCTACCCCGGCAGGCAAAGGCTTGGGCGCATCCCCCGGCGCGGCTTGCGGTAAAGTTGTTTTCACCGCAGACGACGCTGTGGAATGGAATAAGAAGGGCGAGAAAGTCGTTCTTGTCCGTCTCGAAACCTCTCCCGAAGACATCACCGGCATGAAAGCGGCACAGGGCATCCTGACCGTTCGCGGCGGTATGACTTCTCACGCAGCAGTTGTTGCGCGCGGCATGGGCACCTGCTGTGTTTCCGGCTGCGGCGACATCAATATGGATGAAGAAAACAAGAAGTTTACCCTTGCAGGCAAGACTTATCACGAGGGCGACTATATCTCCATTGACGGTTCTACCGGTAACATCTATGACGGCATCATCGACACCGTTGACGCTGAAATCGCAGGTGAGTTCGGCAGAATCATGGCTTGGGCGGACGAGTTCAGAACCCTGAAGGTTCGCACCAATGCAGATACACCCGCTGACGCAAAGAAAGCGCGTGAATTGGGCGCTGAAGGCATCGGCCTTTGCCGTACAGAGCATATGTTCTTCGAAGCAGACAGAATCGCGGCATTCCGTGAAATGATTTGCGCAGACACCGTGGAAGAAAGAGAAGCGGCACTCGCAAAGATTCTGCCTTATCAGCAGGGCGACTTCGAGAAACTCTATGAAGCGCTGGAAGGTAACCCCGTAACCATCCGTTTCCTTGACCCGCCGCTCCACGAGTTCGTTCCCACCGAGGAAGAGGACATCGTGGCTTTGGCAGAAGCGCAGGGCAAATCCGTGGAAGACATTAAAGCAATCATCGCTTCTCTTCACGAGTTCAACCCGATGATGGGTCACCGTGGCTGCCGTCTGACCGTAACCTATCCTGAAATTGCAAAGATGCAGACCCAGGCGGTTATCCGTGCGGCAATCAATGTAAAGAAAGCACACGCTGACTGGAACATCGTTCCCGAAATTATGATTCCGTTGGTCGGCGAAATCAAAGAGTTGAAATTCGTAAAGGACATCGTGGTTGCAACTGCGGACGCTGAAATCGCGGCGGCTGGCGTTGAACTGAAATACGAAGTCGGCACGATGATTGAAATTCCGAGAGCGGCACTTACCGCTGACGAGATTGCAACAGAGGCTGAGTTCTTCTGCTTCGGCACCAACGATTTGACCCAGATGACCTTCGGCTTCAGCCGTGACGATGCGGGCAAATTCTTGGATTCTTACTATGATACCAAGATTTACGAAAACGACCCGTTTGCAAAGCTTGACCAGAAGGGCGTCGGCGCTCTGATGAAGATGGCGGTTAAGTTGGGTAAAGAAGTCCGTCCGACTATGCACTGCGGTATCTGCGGTGAGCACGGCGGCGACCCGTCTTCTGTCGAGTTCTGCCACGCAATCGGCCTCGACTATGTTTCCTGCTCCCCGTTCCGCGTGCCGATTGCACGTCTTGCGGCGGCACAGGCTGCTATCAAAGGCGAATAAGCATCGGGCAACCGTTGTAAATGGGCAAAACCGATTCGTTCACGGATAGGTGAAATAAATCTTAAAGAACCTTGCAGGTAAATTCCTGCAAGGTTCTTTTTTGTATTGCAAAAACAAATAGCGAACCAAATGAAAACAGTAAAGTGCCCTGCTTATGTAAGCAGGACACTTTCGCTTCAATGCATTTTCGGCTTTTTAATTTTGTTTTTTCCTGTTAAAGATTGTCATGGTTATAATACTGATTATAGAAAGAACGCCGACGAGTACACAAGTACCTATGAGAACAAGATTGGTTTCGCCCGAAGTCGAAGGATTCTTTTCCCTATCTGATTTGTTGGGCAGCATTAAAGACGTACTTTCACTTTCGTCCGGTGTTGTTGGAACAGGCGCTGTACTTTCGTCCTCTGCCCCGTCAGGTGCCGTTGTCGGCACGGAAGACGTACTTTCGTTCTCCGTTTCGTCAGGCTCTGTTGTCGGGTCGGGAGATGTGCTCTCGTTCTCCGTTTCGTCAGGCTCTGTTGTCGGGTCGGGAGATGTACTTTCGACTTCCGAGCTGTCGGGTGCAGACGTCGTCGTATCCTCTTCGGGCTGCAGGGTCGGAGGCGTTTCAATCACATCGCCTACCTTGATAACATCGTCACCGTTGGTAACAACTTTCACCGGGGTAACAATGTTATTTTCTATTACACGCTGTACCGCATCGTTTGCAATATATTTGATTTCGATTTCGTTATTATTTTCGAGATCTTCAAACGATACAGTCAGTTTACCGCCGGCGACCTTGCTTGTAATATCCTTGCCGTTCAGCGTCACTGTATAAATCTGATAACCGCTGTCGGGCGTAATGGTGTACGTATAGCTCTCTCCCGCTTTCAAAGTGCGAATCTTGCCGTCTTCCTGCGTAAGTGTCCCGCCCTTGCCGTCAACGGAGGCATAAACGGTTTTATCGGTAATCTTATCGGAATCCACTGCCGCTACCATATAAGGCGAAAAGCTGGTAACCGTTGCAACGATACCGAATTTTGTTACAACGCAGGGGATTTCTTCAATTACATATTCGTCTTTGCCGTTTTCCGTAATGTGTCTGCGATGGAAAATTTTAAACGTAACGCCGGCATCGTCCGGACCGTAGCCTTCCGGGAACCCAAGCGCAATTTTAACATAACTGCCGTCAGGTATTGTAGCGTATTTGCCGCAAATCTGTAAATCGATATCGTAAGTTTGACTTGCCCGAATATCCTCTTTATTTACGCCGATAGAGCTTTCACTGTCGATTCCGTCTAAGATAACATCCGTCACAGCAGCAGGTACTTCTGAAACAACAAGCATCATTTGGCTTCTTGCCTGTTCGGTAAACGTGCTTTGACCGTTTTCATCCAAAAATCCTGCAGTCGACAGGTCAGAATTATCGACAAGCGTAGGCTGTGCACAGCAGTCAACCCAAAGTCTGCCGTCACCGAATACATTCGGACAGGCAACATAAGAACGGGAGAACGTGTAGTAAGCGTAATTCGGCTCTTTATCGGAAGTCGTTGTGTATAAGTTGCCGTTCTTGTCTTTTTTCTCAACAATTTTAGCCGAGCCCACATTTTCGAACGTAAAGATATATCCTTCACGGTTATGTATATACATAAGACTGGGCTTGAACTTAAACTGCAAAGTATTCATGACGCCGTTTTCGTCCGCCGTCAGATGTACATACTTCCCGTCATCAAACGGAACAAAATCGGCATATTTTCTCGCACTTTCATGCTTCGGGGTAAACGCCACGCCGATATCTTTTGTTTCGTCGAGAATATGCAAGGGCTCGTCATATACAAGTTTAATGCTGATGGCTTTGCTATCCGCCATCATATTGCTGTCCGCAGATTCACGCATGCTGTCGCTGAGATTATAGTCTTGCCAGAACCGAGGGGACGACTTTGTCGAATTAATGTACGGAGCCGCCGTATAAGTGCCGTAAACCGCATTTTCAAACAAATCCGATACGAATACCATGTGTTCTTCTACGGTTTCTGCATCACTGTAATAAACTTTCTCCCAGGTAAACAAAACCTCGCCTGTGTAGGGGTTTTTGGAAACGACATCCTTGTCGGGGTCAAGGGCTTTGACAACGGCATATTGCGTATATAAAACATTACTATTAACATACGCCTGTGTTTCCCCGTCCGTATTTATAAAGCCGAAACCGTCATATTGGGCACTGTTTACTAAATCCTGCCATTCGCTCCACTGTTTTTTGCCGTCAATCATAGCATAGTGGCGCATAACCAACCGCAACCCGTCCTGCGTTAAAAGGGTTTCTGCGTTTTTACCGTTATAACTGATATACTCTTTGACATCAAAAGTATTTTCAAAAGGCGTGTAAACACTTCTGTACTTAAAGCCGTCTACATTTACCTCACGGTCAGTCAATTCGGGGTTAACCGCCTGCGCATAGGTTAACATAGAAAGATGGGGATAGCGCAGAGCGTAGCCGGACGATGAGATTACATCGGAGGCAATATGCTCCTTAGTCGTGGCAATCACATCCATGACCGAATATTTCGGGTTGCCCTTGCACACGCTGTTCCACGTGGTGTCAAACGCGAACCACGCGTAAGTCGATTCTTCCCCTGCGCATGCCGCCGCGGTATCAGTTTCAACAGCCTTTTGCACCGTTTGTAATTTGACATAGTTCCAGGAATGACCTACATTGCCGCTGGTATCCTTGCCGTTCTGAGATTTTCCTTTGCTGTAACCGCTGACGACTACACAGGGAATATTCAAGTAATCCAAAACGGCTTTGTAGGCAGCCGAATAGCCTGAACATACCGCCTTGCGATTCACAAGCGCACCGTATGCAGTATGTGCCAATGACGACGAGGCGGCGGAGCTCTCTCCGTTTTCCAAATAATCGTTATAAACACTGAAATCGTATTTTACGTTCTTAGCGATTTGGTTGTTGACGGAAATTGCCAAAGCACAGTCTTCTTTATAAACGGAGCTAACGCCGCCTACTTCGGCTTTCGCCGCATCCGCAATTTTTTTGACCGCGGTTTCATAAGCGGCAATCGCTTCCGCCACTTCTTTTTCGGACTTAAATGTATCGTCCCGATAAACCGTAGCTTCCCTGCCGCTGTCGATAAACCCTTTATAAACACCGTTCGTGCGTCCTGCGCTTATCATAACCTTATACATATCAATATAAAACAGTTCCGGATGATCCATCAAAAACGAATCCCGCGCCGCGCCGAACGCTTTAGGTACCTCAAGGTCGCCGTTTTCGACCCACGCTTTCAGCTGTTCAGACGTTACGATATTTCCGATGTCATATTCTATGACACCGTCTTTAAAATCGCCCTTTTGGTTCATTTCCTCAAGAGCCTGATAAAACTTTTTCGCAAGCGTGTATTCTTGTTCCGTTCCGTTAACGGTCGTGATGAGGTTCGTGTAATAATAGTCCGACGAAAGCGTGTTTTCCTCGCCGTCATCTGACGATACTATTTTTGCACTCGCAAATACACTTGTAAATATACTTGTAAGTACAGATATTACCAACAAACTCACCATAAGAATTTTTTTCTTTTTTGTCCTCATAATACCTCCGAGAAATGCATACAAACGGTTTTGTTTGATTGTAAATGGATAAACTTGACAAAATGCCCAGTTTACGTTTGGTATCATAGCATATCTGTTTTGATATTGCAATAAATATTCGCACTTTTGGGCTTTTTTAATGGATGAACGGCATAATAAAAAAGACTGTGCAGGAGAAATCCCGCACGGTCTTTTTTACACAGAAAGCCTTACAAATACAGGCAAAAACAGAGATGTTATATATTGTTTTATTTTTTATTTACCAGAGTAAATCAAATGCATGATTCTGCATTCTTTTCCTTTAAACGGCTGTAAATTACTTCCAAGACTTCTTGACGGTTGGAGTTGTAAATTTCGCGAAACCAATCATACGCTTCTTCCGGCGTCAGCCCCATTTTCTCACCGGATTTTGCAAGATATTCTGCAATTTTAGGGTCAGAAAGCAACTGTTGTTTTTCTTTGCTGCACTCTTCTTTGAGCATTTCGACAAGCTTTTCATCCTGCATAATGCACTCTGCAAGTACATCTTTGGTGTCTTCAAGCTCGTCAAAATATCCAATCATAATATACAGGATTATACCGCCGTTTTCAGATGCACGGAATACAACATTGTGTGCTTTTGCGGCTATGTCGGATAACAGTGCAAAGTCTTCAGTGCCGCAAGCTTCGAAGAAAGGCAGTTCAACCGTAATATGAGCATCATAATGCTCATAATCCACAACGCCTTTGATTTTACCGTGCATATTTTTTGCATAAGCCTCCAGTCGAGGTAGCAGATTTTCATACGCTTCCTTTTCTTTCGGAACGATATATTTTTGCTTTTTCCGCATTGTATCCCGATAAGACTTAAAAAGACCGCTTTCTACAGTATAATCAAAAATATCAGGTTTTGAACTTGTATCCGCATTTTTATCCGTTGCTTTCTTCCGGTAGTCTCTTTCAAAAACAATATTTTCCATAAATCGGTTGACCTCCTTATCCGTATATACGCGTCTCCGTTGAACATTACCGCAACTATAGTGTTAGTCTATCACAATTCATTGGATTTGTCGAGTGTTTCTATCGAATAATTCCGTGTATTATCGTTATATATTCGCGGTTGCCTTGTGTATTAAGACTCCGCATTAAATTATAATAATTACAGTAAATACTAACGATAACAGCGATATTTTCAGGAGCTTCGACGGATGAAAGATAAAACGACAGAGCGCATTATCGGCGCCCGTATACAGAGATTAAGAAAAGAAAAAGGTTATACACAGCAAGCTTTTGCGGAAATGATTGGCTTGTCCACCAATTATTTATCGGATATTGAAAGAGGAAAGAGTTCCGCGCGATTGGACAAATTCGTTGCGATTATCAACACTTTGGAATGTTCGGCAGACGATGTTTTTATAGATGTTATTCAATACAGAAACAGAATTAAAGCATCCCGTTTGTCAGAAGCGATTGAAACATTACCGCCTGAGGAGCAGGAGAAAATTTTTGAGATTATCGAAGTTTTTACGAAAAGGACAAAATAGATTCTGAAGCATAAATATGGCATACAGATGCAGACGGTTCTTGGTTGCATTCCTTTTTAATCGGTTACCGTTTCCATGTAAAAGCGTATCGCTAGTTTCAGCAGTACGCTTTTGGCTTTTCCAGACAAAAAGCGCAGGGTTGTTTAGACAACCCTGCGTATTTTTACGGTTGTTGTTTGTAAGCAGATTTTGCAACGCAAATCTCTGTAGGGTGATTTTAAGAATCCGTAAGACCGAACAGCGGCATAGCCGCGCAGGAGTCTGTGATCCGTCGACGTCCAATGAATTTTTGCCGATGGGACTACAGCCTCGCCGTTTATCCTTTTGTCATGTCGTAATATTTTTCCTAAAAGGAGAATCTTTACGTACCCTATTGAAAAACAATTTTACTTTGCTCTGTGTGAGATTCTTCGCTTTGCTCAGAATGACAAGTCTGCGCAAACTGTGTAGGGGCAGATGCCTTCATCTGTCCGCGGCTTGCTGACCTTGGCGACCCTACAATCCGCAAATTAAATCTATCTCCCATACGGTTCGCATACCAACTGTGTCGTTGCCGAATCCATCGCACGCAATGCCTTTTGCGCCCATATATTCTGCGGCTCGATTTGCAAAACGAAACGGAGCCTGCCGATTAAATGCGCCGCGTATCGCTCGGCGTTCGGCACACCGTTTTCTATAAAATCCGTTCTGTTGGCGTGCAAAATGCTGTCGGCAACACCGAATTTTAATGCGTAATAGACCTCTTGGCGCAGCTCTCGCTTGTAATCGGCAGGTACCGATACTTTTTCATTCACAGTAAGCCCCGTCACGCTTTGGCGGGTCGTATTTGTAAAGAATTTGGTTTTGCGCTCGTTTAACACAAAACCCATTTCGCGGAGCATTGCTCGCGCTTTTTGATAAACCGCATACAGCGACACATCTGCCGAAAAGGTCATATCGTCGCAGTAGCGTGTATAGGCAATCCCGCGCGACGCGCACCAATTGCCAAGCGCGTTGTCAAAATTGCGCATCACCAAGTTCGAAATCGCAGGCGAGGTCGGCGCGCCCTGCGGGAGCACCTCCTCCCGACAGCAAAGCGCGGTGAACAGCACACCAATCTGCTTCGGGAAATACCGCGTGTGAAACGCAGCGCTGTAGACCTGCGCAAAGCGGATACTGCCGAAAAAATCCGTAATATCTAACTTTAAAAGATACCGCTTGCCGACATGCGGCGCGGCATTCGCGCGAAGCGTACTACCGCGCACATACGCTGTGGCGTATTTTGATACGGGGAGCAGCTGTAAAATGCCATGCAGAATGCGTATTTGCAATGCACGCAGTCCGTCACGCGGCGCAAAGAGCTGACGCACGCCGCCGCTTTTTTTGCGCACGGTCAGGGTGCGGTACTCTGAATCGGCATTTTTCCAATAATAAAACAGCTTTCGTCTGCCGATGCGCAGAAAATCCGCCGCCTGATAGGTGTCATACAAAAACGGCAGGGGCTGTACGGATTTGTAATCCAGCACCATCTCGGTTGCCGCAGAAATGCCGAATTTCTGCACAAAGGGCATATCGCATTCCGAAAACCGAACGGTATCGCCTTGTATCTGCATATTGCGCCCCCAAAAATCCGATAAAAATAGCGCTTTGCGGCACAAAATGTCCTGATACAAGCGAAGGCGAACCCGGAAATCACGCAGTGATTGGTAGTTCGTCGGAGCGTTATCAGGCGCGTTTTTTCGAAGAAAAAACGGTGCGGGGGAACGGAGTCCGAACGGCGACTCGCCGTCCGCCTTGAATCGCTTCAAGCTGTACACTGCCGCAAAGCGCAAAAGCATTTATAGTATAGCATTGTGTTTTCGCGTTTGTCAATACAACGGCTGATGCTTATTTCGTACCTTTTTCCATAAGAAACAGGAAGCTTTTATGCGCGGAGCATGACTTTGCTCATAATAGGTCTGCACAACCCCCGTAGGGGGGCGGCGTCCCGACGCCCCGCGAAATCCGCGCAAACCAACAGCAACCCGCAATCCCGTAGGGGCGAACTGCGTTCGCCCGCCCAAGCAAGGTGGGGATTTTGCGCGAATCCAACGGTGATATACAAACCCGTAGGGGCGTGCATTGCGCGCCCGCGAAAATTTGAACAATCCGTAGGGACGGATGCCTTCATCCGCCCACGGGTCGCTGAAGGTAGCGCCCCTACTTTCTATTTCAGCAGTCCCTTTGTGTAACACGCCTCGACGGCGAATTCCACGAATGCCCAAAGCGCGGGCATCGCTTCTTTCACAAGGGCATTCCGTGTATAGACCTGCTCGCGCGTGACGGTGCGTCCTTTCCAAGAGGCGCCGTCCGTATAGTAGTTTAACAGTAGAGGCTGTAAGCGGTCAATTGCGGCGGCATACTGCGCGTCGTCGGTTTCGGCTTTGTCGAATTCCTCCCACAGTGCGCGGTAGGCTTTGCCCTGCTCGGCGGGCAGGAGTGCTTCCACGCGGTCAGCGGCAAGGGCTTCACGCGCGTCTTGCGTCTCCACGACCTCTTTATCAAAGCACGGTGTGTCGCCCGCATAGATTTCCACCAAATCGTGCACCAATAGCATTCGAATAACGCGGTCAATGTTGACTGTGGGCTTCGCGTATTCAGAGAGCGTGAGCGCCATCATTGCCGCGTGCCAGGAATGTGCGGCGTCATCCTCGCGCCGTGTTTGGTCAATGACCCAATTCTGCCGTAAAACAGATTTCATTTTGTCGATTTTCCGCAAGAATTCGATTTGTAAGGTTAGTTTTTGACTATCCATAGAATTTCACCCTTTCCCTGATAGCTGTTTTTTAACTGCTATGAAAAATGTATTCGTATTGTGTTGTGGATGGTTCTTCAAAACGGACAGCCGCGAGGACTGTCCCTACGGTACGTGCAAAACAACGCGCAATCCCGTAAGGGCGCTTCACGAAGCGCCCGATCACGGTCGGATTCCGCACAAACTCAATGGCGGACGTGGAAGTCCGCCACTACGCGTGAGTCCAATTTACTTTCTTCTATGTGAGATTCTTCGCCTATGGCTCAGAATGACAGATTGAAGCAAGCCGTAGGGGCGGATGCCCGCCCGAAAAGTCTGCTGAAGCCTTGCGAAATGACACAGAGGTCATTCCCTACGCATAAATTAAATTTACTTTGTGCTGTGGGAGATTCTTCGCTATCGCTCAGAATGACAAACTTACATAAACCCGTAGAGGCGAATGCCTTCATCCGCCCGTGGGTCGCCGAGGTCAGCAACCCCTACTGCACCAAATACCCGAAAATCTCCCGTAGGGCATCTAAAGGCGTTTGGTTGTCGCCGATTTTTACCGCGATGTGCTTTTTGCCGCAGTCTGCAACCGACACTCTGCCGCGCATCGCGCCTGAAAGCGCGAGCACCATTGAGGTATCCATTTCATGTACATATAAAAGAATGCTTTGACCCTTTTGCCCGATTTCGTAAATCCCCTTTGCCGCCGCCGTGTTGCGCAGTAAGGAGACGTCAATCAGCCCCTCTACCGAGCGTGGAATTGCACCGTAGCGGTCATGAAGCTCGTCGCGGACATCCGCCGCGTCCTCTGCCGAGCGGATGTCCGCAATGCGGCGGTAAACAGCCAGTCTTTGCGGAATGGTGTCAATATAGCGTTCTGGAATATGCGCATCTATCTGCATGTCGATTAAGCATTCTTTTTGCTTTAAGGGGTTTTGCTCGCCTTTTTCTTCACTGACGGCTTCGCCCAGCAGCTGCAAGTACATATCGTAGCCGACTGCCTCCATATGTCCGTGCTGCTGCGCGCCCAAAACATTGCCCGCCCCGCGGATTTCCAGGTCGCGCATCGCAATTTTAAAGCCTGAGCCGAATTCCGTGTATTCGCGGATTGCCGACAGTCTGCGGTTTGCAATCTCCGAAAGCTCCTTACCGCGCGTGAAGGTGAAATATGCACTGGCGCGGCGCGCACTTCTGCCGACGCGTCCGCGAATCTGGTGTAGCTGTGCAAGACCCAAACGGTCAGCGTCCTCAATAATCAGCGTGTTGCAGTTGGGGACATCCACGCCTGTTTCAATAATCGTGGTACACACGAGGATGTCAATATCGCCTTCCAACAGCCGCCGCCAAATGTCGCCCAGCTCGTCCTCCGCCATTTTGCCGTGCGCCACTGCCACGCGCGCATCGGGGAGCAGCTCTGCGATTTCGCCCGCGCGTTGGTCAATCGTCTCCACGCGGTTATGCAGGAAATACACCTGCCCGCCGCGCCGCAGTTCCTTTTCCATTGCCTGTAACAGAATGCCCATATCGTATTCAATGACATAGGTCTGCACGGGGGAGCGGTCCTGCGGGGCTTCCTCAATAACCGACATATCGCGGATGCCCGTCATTGCCATGTTGAGCGTGCGCGGAATCGGCGTTGCGGACAGCGTCAGCACATCCACCGTGGGGAACAGTTCCTTTAATTTTTCTTTTTGTGCTACGCCGAATCGTTGTTCTTCATCTACAATCAGCAGTCCCAAATCCTTGAATTTTACATCTTTGGAGACCAGTCGGTGTGTGCCGACGATTAAGTCAATATTGCCGCAACGCAAATCCTTGAGGATTTTTTCCTGCTGACGCGCGGTGCGGAAGCGTGAAATCATTTCCGATTCAATCGGGAAGCCTTCAAACCGATTCAAAATCGTGCGGTAATGCTGTAACGCCAAAATTGTGGTCGGCACCAAAATTGCACACTGCTTGCCGTCTGCCACGCATTTGAAAGCAGCGCGCAACGCGACCTCGGTTTTGCCGAAGCCGACATCGCCACAGAGCAGTCTGTCCATCGGGTAGCTTTTTTCCATATCGCCCTTGATTTCGTCAATCGCGCGCAACTGGTCGGCGGTTTCCTCATAGGGAAAACGCCGCTCAAAATCACTTTGCATATCAATATCGGGGGAGAAGGCGTACCCGGGCGCGTTCTGCCGTTTGGCATAGAGCGCAATGAGCTGGTCTGCCATATCCTTGACTGCCGTGCGCACACGGGAACGTGTTTTTTCCCACTCCTTGCCGCCGATGCGGTTCAATTTCACGGTACGTCCTGTCTCTTCATGCGGACCGATGTATTTCGATACCAAATCGAGCTGTGTGACGGGGACATAGAGTACATCGCTTTTGGCATAACGGATTTTAATGTAATCCTTGGTGATTTTGCCGACCTCTAATTTCTGAATGCCGTCAAATACGCCGATGCCGTGCGCCGCGTGTACAACATAATCGCCTTTATGCAGTTCGTCGAGAGAGTGCAGACACTGTCCCTTTTTGAAAGCAGAACGGCTTTTGCGTTTCGCCTGCACAGCGGCACGCGCGTAAGTATACACATAGAATTTTTCGTGCGGATAGGAAAATCCGTAGGACAGCGTTCCCGCAAGCACCGTCACGCGCCCTTTCGGGAATGCATTTGGCGTTACGGGGAAATACAGTGCGGGAATGCCCTCCGCTTCCAAATCTTCCGAGAGGGTTTTTGCGGATTTCTCCGTACCGCCGAGCACAACGACCGTAGCGTCTTTTTGCAGAATGGGCTGAATATCCTCACAAAGTATATCCAGCTTGCCGTTCCAGCCGGGTAGCTGTGTTGCAGTAAAGGTGACAAGGTCTTTTACAGGCGTATCAAAACTGCCGCGCGCGAAATTATCAAGATAAATCACGCTGTGCTTTTCATAGGTGTGGAACAGCTCGGCAGGCGTTAGATAAAATTTATCTACACCTTTACAAAGCTGTCCTTCCTCTAAAAGCGCTTTGATTTCTTCCTGCGCAAGCTTGGTGGACGCATTTGCACGTTCCTTGATGTTGGCGCTTTCACAGATGAACACCAAAGTATTTTCATCCGCATAGTCGAAAATTGTCGTTTCACGCGCAAATGCAAGGGGCAGGTATTTGTCGGTGGAGTTTAGCTTCACACCGCTCTTCAATCGGTCGATATCGCAAAAAAGCGATTCTTTTTGTTTGGCGGCGTGTTTGCCCTTCAGTGTTTTCGAAAGGGCTTCGATTTTTTCCATCAGCACGCGGTCACTGTCAAACAAGACTTCCTTGGCGGGCATCAGAGAGAATTCCGTCAGGCGTTCGTTGCGGCGCTGAGAACGGATGTCGAAGTAGGACATACTGTCTACCGTGTCGCCGAAAAATTCCACGCGTACGGGACTTTCCTCACCGGGCGAGAATAAATCCAGTATCCCGCCGCGCAAAGAAAACTGCCCCGCACCCTCGACCATATCACAGCGGGTGTAGCCGCATTCGAGCAGTACGGAAACTACCGTTTGAATCGGGATGTCCTTGCCGACAGTCAGGGTGCAGGCGCGTTTTTGCAGTTCTTCGGGTGGAACGGTATACTGCATCGCCGCCGAAACCGCGCAGACCACCGCTTGTACATTGCCCGCAAGCATGGCGGTCAGCGCTTTCAGACGGCGCTGTTCGTATTCGTGCGAGCGCGTTTCGGTTGCCGTGTGAAACACAAATTCGCGTTCAGGGTATAAAAGCGCCGACATACCGAGGGTGTTTAAATCCTCGGTAAGCTTTGTTGCGCTTGCCTCATCGGGCATGACAATGAGGGCGCGTTTCCTGAGTGCAGCGCAGAGCGCGTCGGCAATATGGGCTTTGTGAATGGCAGAAAGCCCCAAAACACCGAGCGGCAGACGCCGTTTTTCTACGGCGTTCAGCACAGCGCGGTATTCAGGGGAGTCTTTGAGAGATTCTCTGAATCCGGACATAGATAAGGTACTCCAATATTAAGAATTATATAGATTCATTGCTTTGTCGGTTTCGCCGTCCAACAGCAGTTCTACGGCGGCGCAGGCGTGTTCGAGTGCGGATTTTAACGGCGCTTCCTCGTCCTTTTTGAATTCGGAAAGCACCCAGTCGGCAAGGTCATAGTCGGGGTGCGGCTTTTTGCCCACGCCGATTTTGACGCGCGGAAATTTGTCACTTGCGAGGTGGTAAATGATATTTTTCACGCCGTTGTGTCCGCCGTCCGTACCCTTGCGGCGGATGCGAAGCTTGCCCACGTCTAAAGAAATATCGTCGAACAGCACAAGAATCCGTTCGGGCGGAATTTTATAAAACGCCGCCGCCTCGCGCACCGCTTCGCCGCTTAGATTCATATAGGTTTGCGGCTTTAAAATCAAACAGCGGTGTCCGCCGATGACCGCATCGCCCAAAAGGGAACGGAATTTCAGTTTCTTCACGGTAAAGCCGTGCTTCTCTGCGAGCATATCCACGCACAGAAAACCTGCGTTGTGGCGTGTGAATTCATATTTTTTATCGGGATTGCCGAGGCCGACAATCATAAATTCGGGCGCGCCGAGCGTGGGCGCGTCAAAGGTTTTTCGCTTAAACATATTCCTATTTCTCCGCCTCGTCCCGACGGGTGACCCATCCCTCTTTGTTGACCTGCCGCGCACGCGCAATACCCAAAGAAACAGCGGGTACATCCTCGGTGATGGTGGAGCCTGCGGCAGTGTATGCGCCTTCGCCTACGGTAACGGGTGCGACGAGATTTGTATTACAGCCGATAAAGGCATCGTCCTGAATCGTGGTGCGGAATTTCGCTTTGCCCGTGTAATTGACGGTGACCGTACCGCAGCCGAAATTGACGCGCTTGCCGACATCGGAATCCCCAACATAGGTTAAGTGCGAAACCTTTGTGCCTGTGTCGATGTTGGAATTTTTTACTTCCACAAAATTGCCGAGGTGTACGTTTTCGCCGACAACGGAATTGGGGCGGATGTGCACAAACGGACCGATATTTACGCCGCCTTTGACAACGGAATTGTAGCATTGCGTGCTGTTGAGTTTTGCATTGTCACCCACCGTGCTGTTTTCAATGAAACTGTTCGGGCCGATGACGCAGTTTTCGCCAAGGGTGGTTTCGCCGCGCAAAATTGTGCCGGGTAAAATTTGTGTACCCGTACCGATTTTTACGGTTTCGTCTATCATAACGCCGTCAAAGCAGGGGATTTGTACGCCTGCCGCAATGAGGCTTTCTAAAATTGCAATTCGTTTTTCTTCGCCCTGTCGCTGTGCGAGGACAAGGGGATGTATCGGAGATTCGGTCATTGTAAAAGCTCCTTTAAAAATTTTAATTTTGTTTATGCACCATTTTATATTCGTCGTATGCGCTGAAGTACGGACAGCTTTGCGTGTTGAAGCTTAAAAAATTCACCATTTCGTCTTCGTCCAAATTGATTTCGCAGACATACTGTTCGCTTTCCTCGTCGTAATCGTAATATGCGCAGAAATCACAGCGCGATGCGGGTGCTTTTGTATTTTCCATTATGCTTTACCGCTCCAAAAAATATAGTCGCTGATGAGCACGGCGCGCGTGAACGCCGCTTCCGCCCCGCCGATTTTCACAGGGGGCGCGATTAAAAAGTATTCGCCGTTTGCCGTTTCGGAAAGATTCAAGCCCTCTAACAGCACCACATTTTCCTGTAAAAAGGCGCGGTGCGTCTGCCCTGCGGCGTGCGGCGGCTCTACGGTTAAGCCGTCCGTGCCGCAAAGCTTACAGCCGTAATACGCCATCGCCTCGGCGGCGGTTTCATGAATAAATGCCTTGCCGCCGCTTTTTAAAAGAATACGCTCGACACCGCGCGGAAATGCATTTTCCACAACCTCGCCCGTAATGATACCCGGCGAGACCTCAATCACTTTACAGGGACCGATGCAGGTTTCGAGAGAGATTGCGCCGACGTCGGGCGCGTCCTCCAAAAAGTGCAGAGGGGCATCGATGTGGGTGCCGTTATGTAATCCCGCATACAGCGCGTTTAAGTTATATGCGTCGCCGTTTTGCAGTTCGGCAATCGGCGAAAGCTCGGGAACAGGGTCTCCCTCGTAGACCTCCGCCGTCAGCAAATCGTTGGAAATGTCGATGATTTTCATAACAAGCCCCCTTTTTTCAATTTATAATTTATATCCTTTTTTTGTCATTCTGAGCGAAGCGAAGAATCTCACATCGTACAAAGTAAATTGTACAATCGGTACGGCGGGTAAGATTTCCCTATTAGGGAAAATGTCACAAAGTGACAAAAGAGTAATGGCGTAGCCGTAACTCGGTACAAAATTTCTACCCTGCTCGGGCGTGCAATGCACGTTCCTACGGTCGATGCGTTTCCGTGAAATTGTGCAGATTCCGCGGGCGCTTCGTGAAGCGCCCCTACGATTTTGCGTTGCCATTAGCATTATGCAAAATCCAACCTTGCTCGGACGGACGGGGACGTCCGTCCCTACGCGGTACACAACACCAATTCCCGCAATTCCGCGCAATCCGTATCGGTAAACCCGTTTTCCGCCAAAATGCCGAATAAATCATTCGCACGAAAATATTGCAGCAGTGCTTCCATATGTGCGGGCGCGGAAGAAAGCATCGGCAGCATTTCTTCATAATTCGGCATGGATTCCAAAATCTTATGCAGTCCGTTGCGGTTGTAGGTGTTCGATACCTCGTAATCCGCCAAAATATCCGCGTCATATGCACCGAGGATGGTCAGCAAAACTGCCGCAAGCACGCCTGTGCGGTCCTTGCCTGCGGTGCAGTGGAAAATGACCGCGCCGTCCCGAAGCCCTGTTTTCACGGCGTGCAGGGCGGTGCACAATAAATGCGGTGTTTTGCGCACCATATCGGCGTAGCATTCCGACATACTGCGGCGAAATGCCGCGGCGGCGCCCTCGTCTAAATTGTGTATATCCAAATTTTCTGCCTGCATCGGGCAGTGGCAAAGCCGAATGCCGTCAGGCACGCGGTCGGGAAAGGTTTCTGTTTCGGAAAGGCTTCGTAAATCCACCACCGTACGCACGCCCTTTCGGTACAGTGTCTGCCATTCTTCGGCGTCCAGCGCGCTTAACGCGTCCGCGCGGAACAGGCGGTTCCACCGCACGGCTCTGCCGCTTTCGGTGACAATGCCGCCCATATCGCGCACATTAAACGCGTGCGGCAAAATCAGATGTTTGATGCAGTCCATAGCATACCCCTCTTAATTTTCGATAAAGTACTTTTCATACCAAAGAATGAAGCAGTAGACAGACCAGACCTTTTTCATATTGTGCGCCGTGCCCGCCTTGTGGTCGTTTAACAGCTTTAAAATCGAGTCGGTATTAAAAAATTGCTTTGCAGTGTCGCTTTGGAATTTTTCTTTGACCTGCGTATAGAATTCATCGCGTTTGAGCCAGTCGTTCAAAGGCGTTAAGAAGCCTGTTTTACGCATTTTTGCGGTCTTTTCGGGTAACTGCTTTGCCGCTGCCCCGCGCAGAGCCAATTTCGTGGTTTCTTTATTGACGCGGTAACGCGACGGGATTTGCAGAGCGACTTTCAGCATTTCACGGTCTAAGAACGGTACGCGCAGCTCCAAGGAATTCGCCATGCTCATGCGGTCTGCCTTGACCAAAATATCCTGCACAAGCCAGGTGCGGATGTCCGCATACTGCATTTTTGTGATATCGTCCTCGCCCTGCGCCTCGTCAAAATACGGCTTTGTAAAGACGGACGGGTCAGGTGCGTTTACGGGATTTTTCAGAATTCCGTTGACTTCGCTGTGGTTGAATACATAGTTGTTACGGATATAGCGTTCCTCAATCGGGTGACTGCCGCGTGTTAAAAAGCGCTTACCGTGGAAATTCGGCAGCTTCGATGCGACACTTGCCGCCGCACTGCGCAGACCCTGCGGGAGCTTCATATAATTTTCGAAATCCAACGGCTCGCGGTAATAGTGATAGCCGCCGAACAGCTCGTCCGCACCCTCGCCCGAAAGCACCACCTTGACCTGCTCGCTCGCCAAGCGCGCCAAGAAATACAGCGCAATCGCCGACGGGTTCGGCAACGGCTCATCCATATAATACTGCACCTGCGGCGTAATATTAAAATACTCCTCGGCGGTGATTTTCTTCGTGTAATTCCGTACACCCTCGGTTTTCGCAAATTCTTCTGCGGCGGCAAGCTCCGAATATTTTTCTTCCGCATAGCCTACGGAGAACGTTTTTACGTCGTTGTGCTTTGCCATTTCATGTACAACGTAGCTCGAATCCACACCGCTCGACAGGAAACAGCCGACCTCAACGTCCGCTATCGCGTGCGCTGTGGTAGAGCCTTTAAAGGTTTCGTCAATCAGTGTTTCCCATGCCGAGAGGGATTTTTCGTCGTCAATATCGAATTTCGGCGTGAAATACCGTGCGGAAGCAAATTCGCCGTTCTGCCATTCGAAGTACGCGCCCGGCTCCATTTTATAGACATTTTTGAACATCGTTTCGGTGTCGGGCAGGTATTCAAAGCATAAATATTCGGGCAGTCGCTTTTCATTCAGTTCTTTTTTGAATAAAGGATTCGACAGAAAAGACTTGATTTCTGACCCAAACAGAAAATTTCCTTCATTTAAGTAGTAGAAAAACGGTTTAATACCGAAAATATCGCGCGCGCCGAATAGCTTTTTTTTGCGTTTATCCCAAATGACAAATGCAAACATCCCGCGAAGGCGCGGAAGCAAATCCTTGCCCCACTGCTCGTAGCCGTGTAAAAGCACTTCAGAATCCGTTTCGGTTTTGAAGATGTGCCCCAAGGTGAGCAGTTCCTCACGAAGCGGGCGGTAGTTGTAAATCTCGCCGTTGAACACGAGCACCTTTGTGCCGTCCTCATTGAGAATCGGCTGACTGCCGCCGTCCAAATCGATGATGCTCAAACGGCGAAAGCCTAAGGAAACGTCACCGTCCACGTAGTAATCGTCCTGGTCGGGACCGCGGTGGATGATTCTGTCCGCCATCGCCTTAATGATTTTTTCGTTTTCCGCAATATTTTCGGTGTTGTTTACATATCCGACAAATCCACACATGGTGTTTACCTCGTTTTAGGCTCTGTCCGCCTTAATATTTTTGCCGCAAAGCGTAATGCTTGCGCGTGCCAGACATTCCATAGAATCCACGATATCGGCACGGTTTAAATTGAAATCCTTTTTGATCACGGAAAGCTCCGTACAGCCCAAAATGACCGCATCCGAGCCTGCCTTTTTCAGTTCCCCGACGATGCGCAGAAATTCGCAGATATCCACCTTTTCGCCCGCCTTGACCTGGTCGTAAATGATGTGCATCAGCGATTTTTGGTCGTCCTCGCTCGGCACACAACAGGAAAGTCCGTGCTTTTCTATAATGGATTGGTATGCGCCCGACTTTACCGTCCCTTCCGTCGCCAAAATGCCGAGCGTTTTCAGATTCGGCACCGTCTTTTGGGCATAGGAAACGGTTTCTTCTAAAATGTTAATAATCGGGACGGATACGCTTTTTTGAATTTCATCAAAGAAATAGTGTGCGGTGTTGCAGGGGATTACAATGTAATCGCAGTCGTCGCGCTCTAACTGCTGTGCATCCGCAATCATCACGGGCAGGGGGTTGGGTTTTGTGTTGTCCAAAATATATTCCGTGCGGTCAGGGATGGACGCATGGTTTAAAATCACCATCGCAATATGCTCCTGGTCGCTTTTGGCATCCGTCATTTTAATGACCAAGTCGGCAAAATAGATGGTTGCAAGCGGACCGACGCCGCCCAAAATGCCCAAAACTTTTTCTTTCATAGCTGTTCCTTAAAAATATTTATGGAATTTGCGGTACTGGTTGAAAAGTGCCGCTACGGCATAGAACCAATGCTTCAGATTCTTATCCGCTTTGTAAAGCAGGGGGTAGGATACCTTGCCTGCCTTGAACAGCGCTTTTGCCTGCGCCTTTAATTCGGGGTCGGAAACGTATTTCATAATCACGCCCTTCGGCACGACTGTGTAAAGATTGATGTTGTCCGCCACGGTGTATTCGGGCAGGTTGTTGTAAATATAGTCGTCCACAATCCACTTGACGGTGTTAAAGCCGCTGCCCGTGACATAGAAGTTACTGCGTCCCAAACGCACGTTGATTTCAAAGAATTTGTATTTGCCGTCGCGGCGGTCATATTTAATATCGAAATTCGCAAAGCCGACATAGCCGATATGCTCCAAAAATTTGGTCGCCGCCGCCACGATTTCGGGATTCACTTCATTGATAATCGCCACGGGGTTGCCGATTGCCGTCGGCGTGTGGTCCTCCAACAGCGTACGCCCCAAAGAGGCGAACCGCACCTTGGAATTTTGGTCGCAGTAGCAGGTCAGCACACGCATATAGGTGTCGTCTCCGGGGATTTTGTCCTGAATCAGGAACTTGTAGTCATAGCTTGACTGCTCCAAATTTCCGAGCATTTCGCGCAAAGATGCTTCATCGTCAAAGCTGAACACTTTCTTTTTCCCGGGGAATTTCGCATAGTGATACATTGCGCTGTTTGCGGGCTTTGCAATGACGGGATATTGGAATTTAAAGCTTAAATCGTTTTCTTCCCCGCAGGTATAGGTATAGGTATCGGGGTAATCCAGCCCCAATTCCTCGAAAATTTCATAGAACTTGTCCTTCAAAACGATTTTGTTGAGCAATTCCTCATCGATATAGGGTACAATGTAATAGGGCTGTAAAACCGCTTTGCTTTCAATCAGCGCACGGACGTACCAGTCGCCGCAGCCGAGCACAATCAGCTTCTTTTTGCCCTCAAATTCCCGCCCGACTTCCAAAAGACGTTCTACAAGAACTTCCTTTTTTTCGAGTCCCTCGAACACACGGTTTTCAATAATATCGGAATTGGCGATGTACCCGCCCTCGGACATACTCAAAACGAGCGATTTGATGCCGTATTCCTCGTGAAAACTGCGCGCCAAGGAATAGGCGGTAATATCCGCACCCAAAATCACGGGTAAAAATTCTCTTTCCTGAAATTGCATAAAACGACCTTCTTTGATTTCACATCCGCAGATTTTTTTCAGAGAACCTACAGGAATATTATGTATCTGTATATTATAAGATATTACCTATTATATGTCAAATATAAGACGAAGTTTTTTGCGGGATTTTCCGTGTTGTTTGTTGACATTCCAAACGGACTTTGATAACATATTCTATGCAGGGTGACACCTGACACGGTAGGCGGTTAAGTCTTGCCCCTGAAAGGGGGCGTTGTCTATGGAGCAATATGCGTTTATCATTTTAATTTTGATTTTCGCAACAGGTTACAATATTGACAGTAAAAAAGAAATAACCGCCCAAGCGCTCAAACTTTAGCGGTTATTTCTTATAAACCTACAATTTTTGGGGCTAACCGTCTACTGGTGTCACCCTGTACTTATATTATATTGAAAATTGAAAAAAAGTCAACCGAAAACACAGAAATTTATGTTAAAATAAAGAAAAACAATTACACTTCGGGAGAATAGAATTATGCAAAAAACAGCAATCATCACAGGCGGCGCGACAGGCATCGGGCGGGCGGTTTCGCTGGCGTTTGCCCGTGCGGGATATGCGGTTGCGGTGCTTTACAAAACCTCGGAAACGGCGGCGCAGGAACTGGTTCGGGAAATTGAAAACGGCGGGGGGCGCGCGGTTGCCGTTCTCTGCGATGTGCGGGACAGTGCGTCCGTGCAAAACGCCGTCGATACTGTGCACAAACACTTGGGCAAAATTGACGTGCTCGTCAACAATGCGGGCATTTCTGAGCAAATTTTGTTTACCGATATTACGGATGAAAAATGGGCGAATATGCTGTCGGTGCATTTGACGGGCGCATTTTATATGACGCGCGCGGTACTGCCCGATATGCTACATGAAAAATCGGGACGCATTGTGAACATTGCCTCTATGTGGGGAGAAACGGGCGGTTCGTGCGAGGTGCATTATTCGGCGGCAAAGGCGGGACTTATCGGTATGACGAAAGCGCTTGCCAAAGAGCTTGCACCCTCGGGCATTACAGTCAATGCGGTATCCCCGGGCGCGGTGGATACCGATATGATGCGGCGTATGGGCGCGGATGTCTGCCGTGCGGTTGCCGAAGAGATGCCGATGGAGCGCTTGGGCACCCCTGAGGAAATCGCGGCGGCGGTACTGTTTTTGGCGGGGGACAATGCGGGGTACATCACGGGGCAGACGCTGTCCGTCAACGGCGGAGCAGTAATTTAGTCACGTTTTTTCGGATAATCTCACCATTTTCCCGAAACAAGTCCTTGCTTTTCTATGCAAAATACGCTATTATTAAACTAATTATTTGCCGTTTGGAACGGGGTGTGTATTTTGGAGAGCAAGAATGTTTTATCCGCTTTATCGGGCGGTATATATCTTTCAGAGCTCAATTTAGCCGGCACGCATGACAGCGCGACGGCTTTTTGCGCATTTTCACGGCTTGCAAAATGCCAAACGCATACGTTCCGAGAACAGTTAAATATGGGTGTGCGGCTGTTGGATATCCGCCTGTGCCGCACGGGCAACCGCTTTTATTTGGTGCATGGGAAAGCGAATTGCTATCGGGATGCATCCAAAAAAGAACGCCTGACCTTTGACGAGGTGTTCGCGCTGCTCCAAGCCTTTTTGCGGGAGAATCCGCGTGAAACGGTGGTTTTGAGTATTAAGCAGGATAGAGGTTATCTGCAAAAGCCGTTTTTCAAGGCGTTTTACAACCAATATATTCGCGGACAGGAAAACCTGTGGTATTTGGAAAACCGTGTGCCGCGTTTGTCGGAGTGCTGCGGCAAGTTGGTGCTTATGCGTCGCTGTAAAAAGGCGGAATCCTTTGAAGATACAAATGCGTGCGGATTGGATTTTTCCGTTTGGGAAGACCAGGCATCCCGTACCGAGACCGAGCCGCTGACCGTGACGCAGTCGGCGGACTGCTGTGCATCTGTGCAGGACCGTTACCGCCTTGCACCCGAACGGAAATGGATGGACTGTGAAAAGCCGTTTTTGGAATCGGCGCGTCCGTCGCCGCACAAAATATATCTCCATTATTTAAGCACCTGCGGCGGGGGCGGCGTTCCCGAGGAAAACGCGGTGTATGTGAATGCGCAGTTCTCGGAATATCCGTTGCCGAAAGACCGCGCGTGCGGGTGGTTTTTCCTTGATTTCCCGACCGAAGCGCTTTGCGGCAAAATTATGCGCTCCAATTTAGAGCTGTGGGGGGATAAAGTATGAAAACCGCAGGGATTGTGCTTTTGGTTTTGCTCGGCGTACTTCTTTTGATTCTGTTTTTGGGCTGTGCGTTTGTGTTCAATCAGCTCGTTTGGCGCAAAACAATTCCCGTGCCGAAATTTATTGAAAAAATGATTGCGGGCAATGAAACGGCGGATACCGTTTACGAAGCGGATGCCAAAACCGCCAAAGCCGAATTTTGCGCATTGCCGCGCGAGAATGTTGTTTTGACCGCGCCCGACGGCGCGCGTCTCTTGGGACGTGTGCTTGTGCCCGAAAACCCCAACGGCAGAACGATGCTTTTGTGCCACGGCGCGCGAAGCTCGGGGCTCGGCGAATACCGTTTTATGGCGCCGCATCTCTATAAAAACGGCTATACTCTGGTGATTCCAGACCATCGCGGATGCGGCGAGAGCGACGGGAAATATATGGGCTACGGTACGCACGAGTCAAAGGATACCTTTTTGTGGCTGCGCTACGCGAAAGAGCGCTTTCCCGAAAACAGCATCTTTTTGCTGGGGATTTCTATGGGTGCCGCAACCGTTTTGATGATGAGCAACCATACGGAAGATACAGCGGTCAAAGGCATTATTGCGGACTGCCCGTATACCTCGGCGTGGGACGAATTTTCTTATCAGATTCACACTTCGTTTCATTTGTCCGATTTTCCGTTTTTACATATCTGCGATTTGTACAGCCGTTTGTTTTGCGGCTACGGCTTTAAAGCCGCATCGCCGCTGGACGCGGTAAAGTGCGCGAAAAAGCCGATTTTGTTTATTCACGGTGCGGCGGATGATTTTGTCCCGACCTTTATGCAGGATATTCTGTTTGACGCCTGCCCGACAGAGAAAGAAAAGCTGACGGTAGAGGGTGCTGTGCACGCACGCAGCTATTACACAAATCCCGAAGTCTACAATGCGGCATTGCTTGGCTTTATGGACAAATATGACGGGGCGCACAAATGAAAACACTTTTGAATACACGGGTGCATTTGACGCCCGATTCGGAAAAAATGAATATTTCGCTGGCGTTTCGGGTTCCTGAAAACACCGCGCGTCTGCGGATTTTATACAGCTACGCGCCGAAGGCGCTTTCGGGCGCGGCGGGCGAGAAATTGGCGGAGAATTGCCTTTTGCGCGATGCGGGCAAATTTCGCGGGGAATATCCTGCGGCAGGGGACTTTTTGCCACTGAAAAATTTGGTGACGCTGTCTTTAGACGACCCGCACGGCTATCGCGGTGCGGCACACCGCCAAGCCCCGCGGCAGGCGCACGAAATTACGGCGGAATACGCCTCCCCCGGCTTTTATGCGGGCGCAATTTCAGCGGGGGAATGGAAGCTTACTTTAAATGTTCACGCGCTGGTGACAGAGTTCTGTGACTGTGCAATTCGGATTGAAGCAGAGGAGGGCGCAGACGGTGCATGAAACAAAAAAATGGTTTGCCTGTGAGCTGCACTGCCACACCGTCCACAGCGATGGTGATTTTACAGTGGAAACCCTGCTTGCGACGGCACGGGAACGAAAATTAGACGGCATTTGCCTGACTGACCACAATACGCAGTCGGGCGTACCCGAAGCACAGGCAATCGGCACGCTTCCTGTACTCGGCGGAATGGAATGGACAACCTACTTTGGGCATATGCCTGTGCTCGATTGCAAGCACGATGTCGATTGGCGCGACGCCCTGCCCGATACGATTGACGAAAAACTGCGGCAGGTGCATGAAAACGGCGGTATCTGCGGTGTAGCGCATCCGTTTCAAATCGGCACGCCGATTTGCACGGGCGGGCATTGGGACTACAACGTGCAGGACTGGGCACTGGTCAATTATATGGAAATTTGGTCGGAGGGTTCGCCGTATTTAAACACGGCAAACCGCCGTGCCATTGGGCTTTGGGAGTCGATTTTAGATAAGGGCTTTCACCTCACGCCCACCCTCGGGCGCGACTGGCACAGACCGACGAACAATATTTACCCTGCGGCGTGCACGTATTTACTGTGTGACGGTAAAGATTTAACGCCTGAAAAAATGAAAACGGCAATCCGGGACGGGCACACCGTGGTTTCGGCAGGTCCGCTGTTTTATTTTGTAACCGAAGCGGGTGCGACGGTCGGCGATACCGTGCAGGCGGGTGAAACTGTATTTTGTATCCATATGGATACGATGCGCGCCGATACTGTCCCGCAGGCGAATACATATACCCCGCAAACCGTGCGGATTCTCACAAACGGCGGAGAAATCCTTGCGGAGCAGGCGTTTCACGGCGGGGAAATGCAAATACAGCTTACACTTCACCCCGCGCATTGGTACCGCGCGGAATTATGGGGCGAAATCGACGGTAAACCCGACTGCCAGCTTGCCGTCACCGCGCCGATATATACAGAATGACAAAATTGTGCAAACCAACGGCGGTGCACTCACCCGTAGGGGCGGGTTTCCACGCCCGCCCGAGCAAGTCATAAAATTTGCACAGACAAACGGTAAAACAGCAAACCCCGTAGGGGCGCTTGCGCGTTGCGCCCGTCAAAATACGATGAACCCCACGGAACGACACAGAGGTCGTTCCCTACACCCGTAGGGGCGAACTGTGTTTGCCCGCGGACGGACGAGGAGGTTCGTCCCTACGCGCAAATCGGTTCAAGCAGAACATCTTCAAAATTCATCTCATCTGACACGAAACAAAGAAGGAGAGAGATACATATGGCAAATCTTCAGAAACCGCGTGAACGGCGTTATGTCGGTGTGCGCGAAACCGTGCTGTACGGCGTGGCAAACGGCGGGCAGGTTATCGGTTACAACATGGTGCGTATGCAGTTGACCTTCTATTTGGTTACGGTATTCGGCATTCCCGCACCGGCAGTTGCCACCATGATTTTCTTTATGGGGCTTTGGGATGCCTTTAACGACCCGATTATGGGTATGATTGTAGACCGCACCCGCACGCGGCACGGCAAACTGCGTCCGTTTTTGCTGTTTGTGCCGATTCCGCTGGGGATTGCCACCGTGGTCTTTTTCGGCGGCGCACAGTTCCTGTCGCACGTGCAGTCGGACGCGCTCAAAATCGTTTACATGTGCATTACCTATTTTATATGGGAATTTCTTTACACCATCGGCGATATTCCGTTCTGGGGGCTTTCGGCGGCGATTTCTCCGAATCCCGAGGACCGTTCCCGCGTCATTACTTCCGCGCGCTTCATTTCGAGCATCATCGGCGGACTGCCCTCGATTCTGATTTCCGTCTGCATCGATTTATACCGCAACGGCGTGATTCCGTGGGATTTGCGTCAGGTCTTCCTGTTCCTCGGCGTGATTGCGGGTACAGTTGGCATGGGTCTGTTCTCTTTGGCGGGGATTTTCTCCCGCGAGCGTATTGTACAGACCAGCGATGAACCGAAAATCAGCGACTGCTTCCGTTATCTGTTTAAAAACAAGCCGCTTTTATTGCTGGTGCTTTCCTCTGTACTCGGTACAGTCGGCGGGATTGCCGATACCTTTACGCAGTATTTCTATGCGCTGTCTCTGGGGCTTGCCAGTCTTTCCATCGTGGTCGGCATTCCCGGGACGATTGCGGGCTTCTTCGCCTATCTTTTGCTGCCGAAGCTCGAAAAACGCTGGAGCTCCAAGCAGATTGTCATTCGCATGGCGATTCTGCGCGCGGTTGTGACCGTCGGCATTTTCCTGTTGGGATGCCGTTCTTATACCGATGCACGCGTTATTGCGCCGCTCATGGCGTTGCAAGGCGTGTTTACGAGTTTGATTTCGAGTGTTAACATGGTTATTCCGACCAAAATGGTGGGCGACACCGTGGATTACATGGAGTGGAAAACGGGTGAGCGCGGCGAGGGCATGACCTTCTCGCTTTTGACCTTTATCAGCAAGCTGACAGGCTCTTTGAGCACGGCGGTTGCCACGGCGATTATTCCGCTCATCGGTCTTCAGCAGGTCGGCGCGGAAATGACGCTTGCCGAAGGGGGAGCTGTCAACACACGTCTTTGGCTGTGGGGTCTTGTTACGATGATTCCCTCTGTTTTGAATCTGCTTTCTTTGATTCCGTATATCTTCTATGATTTGGACCGCAACAAGCTTGACCAAATTCATGCGGAAATCCGCGAACGGCGCGAGCAGGCGGCGCAAAGCGCAGGGGAGGAAGCATAATGGCGAAAAAATCATTCAAAATCTTCGGCTGTCTTGCCATCATTTGCATTTTGCTGTTCGGCACACTGTCTGTCGGCTTTGCGGCGGAGAAAACGGGGGAAACACAGTTGCAGTTCCGTGACGGAAAGTTTAAAATTTTGGTTTTATCCGATTTGCAGGATACACATACGCCGCAGAAGGAAACAACTGCGCTTATGCACGCGGCGATTGACCGCGCGAATCCCGATTTGATTATATTGCTCGGCGACAACACCGCAGGCTGGTGGAAGGGCGTGGACAAGGCGCAGACGGAAGCGGCAGTGGATGCGGTTGCCAAGCCGATTGACGAGCGCGGGGTTCCGTTTGCACTGGTATTCGGCAATCACGACCACGAGGGGCTTTGCGATGAAAATAACGGTATGACCGAGGAAGAGGCAAAGGAATGGATTCTTGCCTGTTTCCAAAAATATAAAACCTGCCTTGCCGTCGAGGGCGAGGAGCTGACGGGCGTCGGCACTTATAATTTGCCGATTCTCGGCTCGGACGGCACAAAAAATGTGTTTAATCTTTGGCTCATGGATTCCAATCCCTACACGCCTGATGAAGAGGGCGGCGGTTACGGCTATGTGCATGAGGACCAAACCGCATGGTATCAAAGAACTTCCGATGCGCTGAAAGCCAAAAACGGCGGCGAGCCGCTTCCGTCTCTGGTATTTCAGCATATCATCGTACCCGAAGCTTATGAAATGTTCAACACCGTAAAATTTGGTACAAGGGGCGCGGTACGCGGACACGGCAGTTACAGTGACCGTTGGTTTACGGCGAATCCCGAATATATTTATGAGGGCGAATTAAACGAAGGACCCTGCCCGCCCGATGTGAACCATGGGCAGTTTGACAGCTGGCTTACACAGGGCGACGTTATCGGCGCATTTTTCGGGCATGACCATGTGAACGATTTTGCAGGTGTTTACAAGGGCATCCACCTTGTCGCCTGTCCTGCGGTGACGTTTTACAGCTACGGCAATCACCGCGGTGTGCGTACGATTACGCTGAATGAATCCGACCTGACAAAATTCGATTCTGAAATTTTAAGCTTCGACGAGCTGACGGGCTTAAAGGTATACAATCTCTATAAGAAGAATCACGGCTATATTGAATACAAAAACAATTTCCTGCCGGCATTCTTCGGCGGAATTGCGGCGGCAGCTGTACTGACCGTCGGCGGGGTATTCCTCGGCAAGCATCTGAAAAAACGTAAAAACAAATAAATCCAAAGGATAAGTATATTTATGGAAAAGCAGAAAAAACCGACAATTTATACGGTTGCAACCGCGCATTTGGATACCGTGTGGAACTGGGATTTTGAGCGCACCGTGCGCGAATATATTCCCGCAACCTTAGACGACAACTTTAAGCTGTTTGAAAAATATCCCGACTATGTATTCAGCTTTGAGGGCACGCGCCGTTATGAGTTGATGGAGGAGTATTATCCCGAAAAGTTTGAACAGCTTAAAAAATATGTGGCGGACGGACGTTGGTTTGTCACGGGCAGTGCCTATGAAAACGGCGACGTTAACGTACCCTCGCCTGAAGCACTGTTTCGTAATATTTTATACGGCAACCGCTATTTTGCGGAGAAATTCGGCAAGACGAGTGTAGACATTTATCTGCCCGACTGCTTCGGCTTCGGCTATGCTTTGCCGAGCATCATCAAGCATGCGGGGCTGTTGGGCTTCACGACACAGAAGCTGACTTGGAGCTCCGCTTACGGGATTCCGTTTGATTTAGGACTGTGGCAGGGGGTAGACGGCAGCCGTGTATATGCGTCTTTAGACGCGCAGGATTACAGTGCGACGCTCTCGACGGTGCGCGAACACAAGAATGCGCCGAACAAGCTTAAAAACAATATAGAAAAATACGATTTGCCGATGACCTATCTTCTGCACGGCACGGGTGACCGCGGCGGTGCGCCGAAAGAGAAATCCGTGCGCACCGTAGTACGTGAGAAACAGAAAAACGGCGCGGACGGTACAGACGTCGAAATCGTCAGTGCAGACAAGGTGTTCCGCATTATGAACGCGGAGTTAACTGCCGAGCAGAAAGCAAAACTGCCTGTGTGGAACAATGAACTGGTTTCCACCGACCACGGCGTCGGCGGCTACACCTCGCGTGCAACGGGTAAGCGATGGAACAAGCTGAACGAACAGCTTGCCGATGCGGCAGAGCGTTTTTCGTCTGCGGCGGCGTATCTCGGCGCGGGCGACTATCCCAAAGCGGAGCTGGACACCGCTTGGAAGCGTGTAATTGCGCATCAATTCCATGACGATTTGCCGGGCACTTCGGTAGAACGCGCTTACAAGCGCAGCTGGAACGATTATGCGCTGAGTCTTAACCAGTTTTCTCAGATTTACGAAACGGCGGCGGCACAGGTCGTCCGCCAAATGACCGTGCCTTTCAAACGCGGTACGGCGGTGGCGGTTTCCAATCCCACGCAGTTTGAAAGAACGGAAGCAGTCAAATGTATACTGCCTGAATTTCAAAATGTACGGTATATACGCGTGAAAAATGCGGCGGGTAAGGCTGTTCCGTCACAAATTTCCGACGGCGTGGCTTGGTTCACTGCAACCGTGCCCGCAAACGGTATGGCGGTGTACTGCATTATGGCGGCAACAGAACCGTATGCAGACCAAAATGTGCTTTCCTGCACCGAACGCAGTCTGGAGAATCAAAAATACAAAGTGCTGTTGGACGACAACGGCGACATTTGCTCCGTTTTTGACAAGGAGTTGAAAAAAGAACTGCTGTGTGCGCCCGTGCGTATGGCACTGCATAAATACAACGGTTCACACGACTGGCCCGCATGGGAGCTTACCTATAAAGAGGTTATGGCAGAACCGAAAGCCTATGCCGCCAATCCGACATTCCGTGTTTCGGAGGACGGCGCGGCACGCGTGTGCATAGAGACGCGCAGAAAGGCGGGGGATTCCGTATTTGTACAGCGTATTTCGCTCGGATACGGCGAAAAGACCGTGCGAGTGGAAAACAAAATAGATTGGTGCAGTCCCCGCACACTGCTGAAAACGCCGTTTTCTTTTACCGTGCAAAATGAAAACGCGGCATATGATTTGGGTCTCGGTTTTATTCGCCGCGGCTTAAACACCGAAAAGCTTTACGAAGTTCCCGCGCAGAATTGGGCAGACATCAGCGGGGCGGAATTCGGTGTATCTGTCTTGAGTGACTGTAAATACGGCTGGGACCATCCGACTGCCGATACGCTTCGGCTGACGGGAATCCACACCCCGCGCGCCGATTACCGGGGGGACAGTCAGCAAAGCTGTATGGAATTGGGACGCAACCGTTACGCATTCGGCATTTTCAGCCATGCGGGTGAAAATTTAACCGAAACACAGGCGGCGGGCATTTGCTTCAACCAGCCCATGCGCGTGTTCAAAGCCGAATGCGGCAACGAGGGCATTTTGCCGAGCGAATATTCTTTTGCGGGCGTGTCCGACCCTGCTGTTTTGCTGCGTGCCGTCAAACAGGCCGAGGACGGAAAGCATTGGATTCTCCGTGTGAACGAAGGCGCGGGCGAAGCGCATGAAAAAGTAAAAATTACTGCGGGCGAGGGAATAAAGTCCGCTTGGATTTGCAATGCGTCGGAGGAAATTCTGGAAGCGGCGCGCGTGGAAAACGGTGCGTTGATTTTCGATATTGCGCCGTTTGCGCCGATGACCTTCCGTTTGGAACTGCAAGCGCCGAACGCAAGCGCGCAGGCAAACACGGGTACGCCCGTGCGTCTGCCGTATAACTGCGCCGTAACTTCACCGAATACCAGCCGTAAGAACGGTATTCTGAAAGGGTACACCCTGCCGTCCGAGCAGTTCCCGCAGGAAATCCGCTGTAAGGATGCGGTATTCTCGCTTTCCGACGCCGAGCAAAACGCGCTCGTCTGCGGCGGGCAGACCGTACAACTGCCGAAAGGCACGAAGAAAGCCGCATTGCTGCTGACTTCCTTAAAAGGTGATAAGGATATACCGTTTCGGAGCGGTACGCAGATACAGCTCGTATCCGTACCGGATTTTCACGAGCGTCTGGGCGCAGGCGACTTATATGCATCAGGTGAATCGGGCTATCTGAAACGCTGTACGCTGGCAAAGGAATTTACACATTTGCATTCTGCGGCAGGCGATGAAATTGCCGTGCAGACATACTTGTTTTATGCGGAAGTGGATATCACGGACGATACGCTTGTTCTGCCTGTGGAGGATGCGATTGTTGTGTTTGCGGTAACCGCGTTTGCAGAACCTGCGCGCGGCGGCGCGTTGTTCCCCTTGAGCGACAGATTGGAAAAAATCCCGATGACCTACCGCCGTCCGAAGCGGGAAAACCGTTTGAGCCGAATGGATAACCTCATCACTGCCCTCGGCAAAACCAAGGTGTTCGGGAAAAAGATAGAGGAGTTGTAAAGCGGCTTTGTGTTTGTTCACAGCGTTTATTGTCTGATTTTTGTCGAATCTGTGCATAGCTTTTTTACTTGCGGTGTGTTATGCTGTGTACAGAGGGTAAAAGAATCTTTGTGTCGGGACAAACTGTTTGCGGTATTACGGTTTAGACTTCGCGAAGTCGAGAGGGTTATATAGGTTTAAATTTAGAAAAGGTGATACCTGCAAATGCTGTAGGTGTCACCTTTTTGTTTGTCTGCGCTTTTTTAAAGAGGAGGAGGGTCCGATGGGTAGTACACTTATTTTCTGTATATCATAGTCTGTAAAGAGAAAATAGGCTTTCGAAAGGAGAAACATATGATAGTACACCGTGCCGCAATTGCCTCACATGCTTTTATGGATACCGTGAACGACTTGAACAACCGTGCAGGGTGGGAAAATACCGCACGGATTTGTATTCGCAGTTCTGCTGAAGAGTCTGCGATTGCTATGCGCATTGCCTGTGAGGAGTTTGGGGAGTTGGTAGCGGTATGATTTTTATTTTGATTGTTTCCTGTTTTATGGTTATTTTTTGGGGCGGATGTGCTTTGGATGAAACGGTAACACCGCTATTGTTTTCTTTAACGGACGGGAGGTTTCCGCCGCCGAACGCTTTCGGTGAGCCTTCGAGACTGTTCACAGCATGTATAACCTATTCGGAGGGCGTTTTCATCGGCTTGCAAATTTCTGTTTTTCTGTTGGAAGTGATTGCGTTACTATATGTGCTATGCAAAAAGGGCTTTTCCTTATCTTGCAAATTAACGGCTTGCTTCGGTGCAGTGTTTACACTCGCTTTTATTGTATTCCCGATGGGAAGCACATATATTATCCCGATAAAAGCATTCATTTCTATACTGTATGTTGTATTTGCAGGTCTGCATGTGCATCGGTATCGAAAATCAGACAGAGTTTAATTTGAAATGGAGAAATCCCCATGCGGTTACCCTGCCGCATGGGAATTTTATTATTGCCAAAATCGGAAGATTGCGGTATGATATATTTGTATAAATTTTTTCTGTCGGAGGTGACCCGATTGATGAAAACACTGAAAACTGTATTTGCTGTGCTTGCGGCGGCAGTTTCCTTTTTTACAACCGTGCTTTGCATGCGTGATGTGCTGGCGGCACGCGACGATTTGCAGAAAGAAAGCCGCTGATATTCGGCGGCATAACAGACTGAAGCGATGCTCAGAGAACGAAAAAGCGAAAGGGGAACCCCATGGCAAATAAGATTACGGAATTCTTAGACAGTAAAATTGTAAAAAAAGACGTCGGCGAGGAAACCTTCCTCACCTGGCGCGAAAACATTTCCTATGCGCTCGGACGCGGTGCGCAGGGTATGTTTACCTCGATGACAGGCTCGAAATACTTAAACTATTTCCTGACAAATGTGCTTTTGGTGCGGTTCGCCACGCCGGGCAATCCCGGCAGGCCGATGGATATTGCATCAAAAATCCGTTTCTTCTGCGGCATTTTCGATGCCGTTAACGACCCGATGATGGGCATTATTGTGGACAAAACCCGCACCAAGGAGGGGCAGATGCGCCCTTATATCCGCATTGCGCCGTGGTTTGTCGCCGCTGTAATGCTTCTGTTCTTTTTGGGTATCCCAGGCGGCATGCCCGACTGGGCCTGCATTGCATGGACCGTCTTTTTGTTTGTCGGTCTGGATGTAACCTACACGGCGTTCGACATTCCCATGGGCGCGCTTGCCTTTGCGATTACGCCCAACGGCATTGAGCGCACCAAGCTGTACGGCGTCAGCTCCATTGTCCGCTCCATTTCAGGCGCATTGCCCGGGCTGTTTGTTGCCTGTGCGGGGTGGCTGCCGTATTTCAGCACACATACCTCCAAAGCCTATTTGACAGGCGCGGTGGTTTCCGCAGTCGGGATTCTTGTATTTACCCGCATTACCTATAAAAACACTACCGAACGCACCGTGCATCACGAAGAAGCACCGTCTGTCACGGAATGCTTTTCCTTGCTGTTCCGCAACAGACCGCTGTTGATGCTGTTCCTTGCCAATCTGTTTTTCCTGCTGGTTAAGGTGGCAAATCAGGTTTCGTTCTATTTTGTTGCGGATTTGATGTTCACTACAAAATACAATGTATTTATCGATGTCATCACGTTCCCCGCGTTCCTGCTGGCGGGTATCGGCGTGCCGAAGCTGATGGAAAAGCTCGGCACACGCGCCGACCCGCGTAAATTCTACCGCATTTGCTGTGTGGCGGCGATTGCAGGGCATGTGCTGTTCGCCTTAGTCTGCTACGACGGATTTTTACAAAAAGACCCGGGCACGGTCATCTCCCTGCCTATGGGAATTTTGACCGTGCTGTTTACAGGGCTTACCACCATTCCGCTGGAATGCAAGAATCTGATGCAAAAGGAAATGGAAGCGGAAACCGTCGATTATATTGAATGGAAAACAGGCACGCGCGTAGAGGGCATTATGCTGTCTATTATGTCGTTTACAGGCAAAATTGAAAATTCTGTTTCCTCTTCTATCGGTTTTGCCGTACTTGCTTATACAGGCTATATTGCACATACCGAAGGTTCCATGATTCAGAATGCCGCGACCAATCAGGCACTGTTCTTTATGACAACACTTCTGCCCGCAGTCGGGTATTTGCTGATGCTGATTCCGATGGCGTTCTACAACATTTCGGGCAAAAGTCACCGTATGATGATTGAAGAGCTGAAGGTGCGCCATGCGGCCCAAGAGACCGCGCCGTCCGCAATCGGGGAATAAATTATGAAGCCTCTGAAGCTGACTGTCATTGCCGATACCCATTATTACGACGCTTCGCTCGGTACAACGGGCGAGGTGTACGAACTGCGTAGTGCGTCCGACCAGAAATGCCTTGCCGAAACCGATGCAATCCTTTCTGCGGCATTTCAAACAATTGCCGAGAGCGACTGCGACGCTGTTTTGCTTGCAGGGGATTTGACCAACGACGGCGAACGGATTTGCCATGAAAAAATGCGCGAAAAGCTGTACCGACTGCAAAAGCACAAACGGGTATTTGTAACCACGGCGACGCACGACTGGTGCTGTGACGGCAATCCGCGCCGATTCGTGGGAGACTGTGTGTATACGGATGTGGAAACCGTACCGCATGAAGAATTATATGATTTTTACGATGACTTCGGGACTGCCGCCGCACGCGATAAATTTGTGACGCATCTCGGCACAGCGTCGTATCTTGCGGATTTGTCGGAGGATGTGGTTTTGCTCGCGCTCAACGACGACCAGAACGGCAAGGGCAAAGCAGGGTATAAGCCCGACCATTTGCAGTGGATTTTAGAAACGGTTCGCCGTGAAACTGCGGCAGGTAAAACGGTCATCGGTATGCAGCACCATTTGCTGTATCCGCATTTGTCGCCGCTGGTGACAAACGGCTGTTGCTGCGGCGACCGAGACGAGCTGTCGGAACAGCTTTGCGATGCGGGGCTTCGCCTAATGTTTGTCGGGCATTCGCATATCCAGCGCATAGACCGCTATGTTTCCGCAAACGGAAATGAATTGGTTGAGGTCAACGTCGGCTCGCTGTGCGGGTATCCCGCACCGATGGTGCAGGCGGAAATCACCGCGGACGAAATTCGCATACACACCGATTTTTTGAAGCGCTTTTCCTATAACGGCAAAACCGTAGATGCGCAAAGCTATCTGCGCGCGCACGCGGTGCATTTAATCGGCGGCGTTTTGGATACGCTCGCCTGCGGCGACAGACAGGCAATCGCGAAAAAACTGGATTCCTTCGGCGTGCCTGACGCGCACAAGCTTGCCCAAAATTACGGCGGTATTTTACAATTTGCCGCACGGAAAATCTTAACGCTGACTGTCGGAAAAGCCTATCGGATTTTATGTTGTCTGCCTGTGAAAACGGGTTTTTCCGCGCAGGATATAGCGGTGATGCGCAATGTGCCTTTGACAGATATTGCAAATGATTTGCTGTTGGCGGCGCTTTCGGGCGCACCCGCAGGCGCGCAGAAACCGTCTGCTTACACAAATATTCTGCGTGCGGCGGGGGAGTTGCCTTTGCAAATGCTGTCTGCCTTACACATAAACAGTACAAAGGCACAGACCTTTTGCACGGAACTGTGCAAGCTCATAACCGAGCTTTGTACAGGCGGCGCTTTAGAGAATCATACGCTGACAATTTCGAGGAAAAACCGATGAAAACACTGATTTTATATGCGACAAGACACGGCTCCACGGCAGAGGCGGCACGGCGGATTGCCGCGCGCATGCCAAACTGCGATGTAAAAAATATCAAAACAGATGCGTTTCAGCTTGCAGACTATGACCGAATTTTGATTGGCAGTTATATTCGCATGGGTATGTTTGACCGAAAAATCCGTGCGTTGCTGTTAAAAGAAATTGCCGTTCTGCGTGAAAAGACATTCGGTATTTTTGTGTGCTGTTGTTTTTCGGAAAATGCGCAAACATATTTTCAAAACAACGTCCCGCCCCAGCTTTTAGAGGTTGCTGAAGCAACCGCCGCCCTCGGCGGCGTGCTGGAACGCAAAAATTTGCACGGATGGGATAAATACGTGGCGAATATGGTGCTGAAAGCCGATCACACGCGTGGCATTTTACACACATTTTCTTTAGATGGTGCAGGCATTGCCGATTTTGCAAAGAAAATGCAGAATGCAGATTGATGCGCAAATTGCAGGGAGTGCTAAGGTCAGCGACCCGCGGGCGACACAGTTCGCCCTTACGGGGGTGGGCTTATTTTGCCTACTGTAGGGCGGGGGATTGCCCCCCGCCGCGAAAATCTGATGGGATTTTACGGGCGATTTGTGAATTACCCCTACACATTTTTGCGGATTTTTGATTCACGCGTAGGGACGGACATCCTTGTCCGTCCGCAAAATTTTATCGGACTTCGGCGGGCATGGAAGCTCGCCCCTACAGGCTTTAGATAAATTTATTTTATTGTTAGAATCAGAAATTACACATTGGGCGGGCGAACATAGTTCGCCCGCCCAATGTGTATCGCAGAGAACCGGATCTGTGTGGCGTACAATCGGAGTTTTGCAGATTTCCCCCAACAGGCGGTATTTTTATCCGCATATCGGGGGATGTTTTTCTTTATTTCTTCACTCTGTATGCACCTGTTTTGTAAACCTCGGCAGTTTCAAGATACGGCTCGTTGCGGGATTCGGTAATCACAACGCGCAATGTATCCGTTATGACGGGCGCGTCAAAAATCGCGATACGGGAAAACCCGATAATCGTGCCCCGAAATACGCAGTGATTTGCGTCGTCATAGATTTCAAAGCGTTCCACACGCTGAGATTTCGCGGTGTCCTCGGCAAGATACACGCGGTCCACCGATTGGCGCGGAAAGCGCAGGGTGATTTCCCGCCCGCCGTCCGAAACCGTTTTTTCGCTTTCTAAAAGACAGTTTTCTTCTTTTTTGAGCCATGCACCCATTTCCCGCAAACGGCGAACATCGCCCTTGGAAAACTGCCCTTTGCGGTTCGGCGGGATATTCAGCAGTAAAAGACTGTTGTTGCCGACAGAGTTATAATAAATCTTCATCAAATGGTCAAGGCTCTTGCGTGTAAAACATTGCAGAGGATGGTAAAACCAGCCGAGCCGAATCGAAACATCCACTTCGGCGGGATACCACATGAATTCGTCATAGTTCGCCAAAAATTTTCTGGACCCCATATCGGGCAACATGACGTCCTGACACCGCTTTTGAAATGCGCGCATATCGTCGGTATCCTGACAGTTGGCGGCGATATTTTGCTGGTCGAACTGGAATTTCGGAACAACATTCCATTCACTTTCACGCGTTTTGCCGCTTTCGTTGCCAATCCAGCGCACATCGGGCGCACAGCCCGACATGACGATGTTCGGCTGTAATTCCACCGCCGTGCGCCAAATGCGCTCAAAATCATATTTTTGTTGGGGCTGACCGTCCGCCTTTGCACCGCACGCACCGTCCAGCCAAAGCATAAAAATTTCACCGTAATTTGTCAGAAGCTCCGTCAGCTGTGCGATATAAAAATCATTGTAGGCGGGCGTACCGTACAGTGGGCAGTTTCTGTCCCAAGGCGAAAGGTAAACGCCGAATTTTAAGCCGTATTTACGGCAGGATTCCGCGGTTTCGCGCACGACGTCGCCCTTACCGTTTTTGTAGGGGCTGTTTTTTATGGAGTGCTCGGTGGTTTTCGTTTGCCAAAGGCAAAAGCCGTCGTGATGCTTGCAGGTTAAAATTAAACCCTTCATACCCGCATCCTGAATTGCCTTGCACCAGCTGTCCGTATCCTGCGCCTTCGGATTGAAAATCCGTTCGGACTCCTTACCGTTTCCCCATTCACGCCCCGTAAAGGTATTCACGGTGTAATGCACAAAGGCGTAATATTTCATTTCCTGAATCCGCAGTTGGCGCGCATTCGGTACAATACTTGTATATAAATCAATGCGTTCCTGTTCTGTCATTACAGTCTCTCTCCTTTGAAAAAACGCCCTGTAAATACATACAGGGCGTTGCGGGTATACAGAGGAATTTTATTCGGCTTCCGATTCCCAACCGAAGTGATAATACATATTGCCGCCGCAGTTGAAGTTCAGTGTCTGCGTACCGAGTGACGCCAAAGAGCCTTCGCCCGTGAGCAAGGCGGTAACCTTCATATTTTTGTCGTAGGAAAGAGAAATCAACTCGTCGGTCGCCGCATTGAATACAGCGGTAATCACGCAGTCAAACGGCTCGAATTCCGCTGAGTTGACTGTGAAGGAGTTTTCGGGGCGGTTGAGCTTGGCGAGTACATCGGCAGGCTCACGGAAGGAGTACGCCTTGCGAATCGCGGCGTTCTCGTTTTTCAGATGAATTTCCACGGTGCGCGTAAGCTCGGTAACCACCTTTTCATCGGCGGAATTTTTTTCGGTTGTTGCGGTAACAGAGGAATAGAGCGCATCAATATCCGCAAGCGTCAGTTCCGAGACAACCGAACTGCCTTTCAAATACAAAATATCGTCCAAAGACGCATTCGCATCGGTTTTGCCGTGCGGAAGCGCGTCTTTCACGCCTTCTAAAATAAAGTCCTTGTACAGACGGGCAGATTTTGCGATGGCGGAATCTTTGTCCGACACTGTGCCGTTTTGGTCGGTAAACGCAATGGTATCGTCTGCCACCCAAAAATCCTCGTTGTATTCTGTTTGGGGCTTCTGTGCTTTTACCGCATTCGCAATGCGGTTATAGTACGCAAGCACCTCGGCGCGGTTTGTCTCCAGCGCGGCGCGTTCGCTGTCGTCCAAAAGCGCAAGTACGTTAGCAAACAGATTTTCATCCTTATTGCCCGAATAGCGCGCTTTAATTTCATTGTAATTCAGTTCAATCGTCGTGCTGTCGTCTTTTTCTTCAAAGTCCTCAAACAGGTTTGCAAGCAAATCTGCGGGCAGAACCTCTTTCAGTTCACCGTAGGTGAAGGTGAACATTGCATCCTTCAAATCGGTTTTCAGCGTAACGGCGACGGGTTCAGGACCTTCGTTCTGTTTTGTCAGACTGTCTAAGCTGAAATCGCAGGAGGTGAGCGCCACCATCGCGAAAAGGACAGCCAAAAGTACACAGACGGTTTTCATAGCTTTGGTTTGCATAATCGGTACCCCTTTTCAGATGTTTAATAAACGTCTTTCAATCCTTCGCTGTCGAACAGGAAGGCAGTTTCCAAAAGAATATCAATACCCGCTTCTACGGTTTTCGGGTCCAAATTCTGCGCTGTATCGCCGCGCGTGTGATAATAGCGTGCGGGTGTGGGATCCATCGCCGCGAGTGCGACGGCGTTCATGCCGCCCTGCTGAATGGCGGCGGCGTCGGACGAACCGAAAAATACGTTGGCATAATCCAAATTGTAGCCTGCGGTTTCACTTGCCTTTTTGACCATGGCGGCGGCGCGGGCATCCAGCTTCACCGTACCGGTCATATCTTTGTTGTATACGCCCATGAAATCGAAATCGCGGAGTGTATCGGTTGCGACAAATACGGTTTCAATGTTATCCTCGTTTGCGTGTTTTTTCGCAAACGCTTTCGCACCGCGCAGACCCGCTTCCTCACAGCCCATGGAAACGGCGACCACCTCTGTATTTTCAAAGCGGATATCGTTTGCCGCCATGTAACGGAGCACTGCCATAGAGGCGAATACGCCTGTCAGATTGTCGTTTGCGCCGGGTACAACCAACTTCCAGTTCACAAAAAATGCACCGAGTAAAATCGGAATCGCCGTGACGAAAGCAAGCACCAAAATTACGGTGGAAAGCCATTCGGGCACGGGGCAGAGAGAAAGAATATCCAAAATGAACTGTATGAATACCGAACCGAACGCCAATGCGATGACCGCAGTCAACAGCTTGCCGCCGCCGAGGTGCGTATATGTCCATTCATAAGCGGAGTCGATATGCCCGCTGAAAATAATACGGCGCTTGGTTTCGCCCGCTGCCTTGCGTGTACACACAACGTTGCAGGACTGCCGCTTCGGAAAAAACGGGTCTAAAATCGGTTTGTAGAATAAAAATTCTGCAACCATAAACACTAACGAAAGTGCAGACAGCACCAACGCGCCGACGTTAAAGGCGGTACTCAGGGACGGTACAGCGTCGAATCGGGACAAAATGAGCAAAACCGCAGAAACAATCATCAGCACAACATCTACAAGCACCCAGCCCATAAACGCCTTCGGATGCAGTTCAAATTCTTCCGTCTCCACGGAATCGGCGACATTCTTCATGGATTCGGCAATATAAGCCTGCGCCTTGCGCTCGCTTTCCTCGCCTGATTCGCGCGGGCCGATTTCCGCGCAGACCTTTTTGACCTCACGCAGCGTATAGTTGGTCATTTCCCTGCGGCGGGAAGGATAGTTCGCGTTGCTTTCACGCGCCAGCATAGAATCACTCCAAAATGCAATAATAAAAAAGTAGTATAAATATGATTTGTTTTGCCGTAGTCGTAACGGCAAAATTCGTCCGTCTTTAGCGGTTCGCCGTCAGGCAGAGCCAAAGGGACACAAAATCAACGGTAAAATAAATGCTTTTGGTCATTTTACCATATATAAGAAAAAAAGTCGATAGGGAATTTTCACAAAACCATCAGCAATGTGCCTGCGCCGATAAGCGCACAGCCGACAAGCGATTTTGCCGTGCATTCCTCGTGCAGAAACACAAAGGCGAGCACCAGCGTCAGCACGACGCTCAGCTTGTCGATAGGCACAACCTTTGACGCCTCGCCGAGCTGTAACGCGCGGTAGTAACACAGCCACGAAGCGCCCGTCGCCAATCCCGAAAGAATTAAAAATATCCAGCTTTTTCTGCTGATTTCCGTAAGACCGCTTTGCGCATGTGTCAGAAACACCATGCCCCAAGACATTACAACAACAACCACCGTGCGGACAGCCGTTGCGAGATTGGAATTCACGCCGTCAATTCCAACCTTTGCGAGAATGGAAGTCAGTGCCGCAAACACGGCGGAAAGCACGGCAAATACAGCCCACATTCCACATCCGTCCCATTTTAAATATTCGTTTGCTTTTATTGTTCTCATCATACCATACCGCGCGGACAACCGCAAGACGCGGCACGGATTTTCGGCACTTTCACCCGCAAAAACGGGGTTTTCTGTTGACAGAATGCGGCAAAAACTCTAAAATAGGCATATATAAAAAGTCTGCACTGACAAGCAGATGCAATGCACCGTAAAAAAGGAATTATCAATATGGCAAAAATAAAAAAATCCGTAAAAGCGAAAGGCGTTTTGGCGCTGCTGTTGGTTGTAATACTCTCGGCACTGTGCACAGGTTTTGCCGTGACGCAAAAACGGGCGATACAGAAACAGGCGGAAACAACCGTACCGCCGGAAACGCAAACGGAATCCGAATCGGCATTCGCGCCGACCGAAGCACCAACGGAAAGCACAACCGTATTGACAACCGCAGAACCGAGCACTGCCAAAGCCCCGCCCGTGTCTCTGCCGCAGGCAAGCGCGGACAATCCCGTCATCGTCTCGCCGACGGGCGACAAATGGGAACTGACGGTTGTCAATCTCTCCTACTGCCTGCCCGAAGGGTACGAGCCGAAATTGGCGGCGGCAGTCGAGGGAAGCTCGGTACAGCTGGATGAACGCGTCGCCCCGCAGTACGCGGCGATGTATGCGGCGGCAAAGGCGGATGGCTGTACGTTAACACCGTATTCCGGATACCGTTCCTATGCACGGCAGAAAGACAACTTCAACCGCAAAGCAGAATATTATAAAGGACAGGGCTTTTCCGAAGCGGACGCGATTGTCAAAACACGGGAACGCATTTTACCCGCAGGGCATTCCGAACACAATATGGGATTCGCCATGGACATAGTCAGCGCCAGCGCGGACTTCGTTTCCACCAAGGAGTATTCCTGGCTCATGGCGCACGCGCACGAATACGGGTTTATTTTGCGTTATCCCGAAAACAAAACACAGATAACGGGCGTGATGTATGAGCCGTGGCACTGGCGGTATGTCGGTGAAAAAGCGGCAAAAGATATGCAGAAAAGCGGGCAGTGCTTAGAAGAGTATTTAGGGCTGGCGTAATCTGTTTGCGACAGTGTAATATTTTCTGTTTCAGGTGACGGTATGTACGGATTATTAGGCGAAAAATTAGGACACAGCTTTTCCCCGCAGATTCATGCACGGTTGGGGGATTACGAATACGGTTTATTTGAGGTTGCACCTGAAAGTTTGGGTAACTTTTTTAAAGAAAGAAAATTCGACGGCTTAAACGTGACCATTCCCTATAAAAAAGCGGTTCTGCCTTATCTTGCGGAGCTTTCCGAAAATGCAAAGGTCATCGGTTCGGTGAATACGGTAACCGTCCTGCCGAACGGCGGACTGCGCGGGGACAATACCGACTATGACGGCTTTTTGTATCTTGTACGGAGAAGCGGTATTGCCGTGGCGGGGAAAAAGGCACTGGTTTTGGGGTCGGGCGGCGCGTCCTTACCGATTATCAAGGTGCTTTCTGACCTCGGTGCGCGGGAAATTGTCAATATTTCCCGCGGCGGTGAAAATAATTATCAAAACATAGACTGCCATTTTGATGCAGAAATACTTGTGAACACCACGCCTGTCGGGATGTATCCCAACAATTTGGAAACGCCGCTCCCGTTAGACGGCTTTAGAAATCTTTCGGGTGTTTTGGATATTGTTTACAATCCGCAGAAAACCAAGCTGATTTTAGACGCCGAACGGCGGGGGATTCCCGCTTGTTCGGGGCTTCCCATGTTGGTGGCGCAGGCAAAACGCGCGGCGGAGCTGTTTACGGGCACAGCCATAGATGACGGTGCGATTGCGGAAATTCACAGAGATTTGGCACGGCAGATGCAGAACATTGTGTTGGTCGGTATGCCCGGGTGCGGCAAATCCACACTCGGCAAACGGATTGCCGAAGCACTCGGCAGACCGTTTTTCGATGCGGATGAAGTGCTGGTGCAAAAGGCGGGGCGCACGATTCCCGAAATCTTTAAGACGGACGGCGAAGCGGGCTTTCGTACTTTAGAAACACAGATACTGCGTGATTTGTGTAAGCAAAGCGGCGCGGTGATTGCCACGGGCGGCGGCGCGGTGACGCGTCCCGAGAACTTTGATATTCTGCGCCAAAACGGCATTGTTTTATTTCTCAACCGCGACATCTCGGTACTGCCGACGGACGGCAGACCGCTTTCACAGCAAAACAAGTTGTCCGAAATGTTCACACAGCGTCTCCCGCTGTACCGCGCGGTGTGCGACTGCGAAATTGACGGCAATGCGGACATCCGGACAGTCCAAAAACGTATTTTGGAGAGCGTATCATGAAAAAGCTTTTGATTATCAACGGACCGAACCTCAATATGCTCGGCATTCGCGAGCCTGCCATTTACGGCGCGCAGAATTATGACACATTGCTTAAAATGATTCATAATTGGGCGGATGAAATGGGCGCAGAGGCGGAGTGCTTCCAGTCGAATCACGAAGGGGATATTGTCGATAAAATTCAGTCGGCATACGGCGTGTTTGACGGCATTGTTATTAACCCTGCCGCTTACACGCACACGAGTGTTGCGATTTTGGACGCACTCAAGGCAGTGGGTATCCCCGCCGCCGAGGTGCATATTTCCGATGTGAACACGCGCGAGGCATTCCGAAAGCTGTCTTATGCAGGTATGGCGTGCGAAGCGCATTTCATCGGACTCGGCTTTGACGGCTATAAAAAGGCAATGGAGTATCTTGTCAACAGAAAATAATCGGAGAAAAGGGGAGCAATATGTCAGTACTTTATAAAATTCTCGCCGTACTCTTAGCGGTATTCGTGTTTTCGCCGTCTGGAGAGGTTGTATCACACACGCCGCTTGCAGAAGAGGAAATGCTGTTCAGTTTTACCGTGCTGTCCGACGGGCATATGGAGGGCAACAGCGCGGATAAGCATACGCTTTACGGCGAGGGCTTTCGGGATATGGCGAGCGCGGAGGTGCAAAGCCGTGCGCTGGTCATGGTCGGCGACAATACCATGAACGGTCAAGTTATTGAAAATTCGATTCTGTACGGGCTTTTGCGGAAATACAATACCATCGATACCGTACTTATGGCGGTCGGCAACCATGATATTTGCCCGGGAAAACACAATCAGGGCGATTATGAAAAACTGCGGGAACGGTTTATCCGTTTCAACAATACATTCTTAGAAAATCAGATAGACGAGCTTTACTATGCGCGCGTGATTGAGGACTGTTATTTCATTGTGCTGGCTTCGGACGACGACGCAGGCGTGGCGCAGTATATTTCCCCCGAACAGTTCGGGTGGCTGGAGGGCGTTTTACAGGAAGCGGAAAACAGCGGCAAGCCTGTATTTTTGTTCAGCCACTGGCCCTTAAATCACGTATTTTCCGAGGTCTGGCAGGAAGGGCATGTCGGGGAACAGAGCGATGATTTGCACGCGCTTCTGCAAAAATACAACAACCGTATTTTCTTTTTCACAGGTCATTTGCATATGGGTATCTACGAGAACGGTTACGGTGTGGCGGAAGAGGGAAATATCACCTACATCAACATTCCGTCGTTCGGTTCGGAAAATACCGACGGCGATGCCGATGTGCAGAATACGGGTATGGGTCTGCAAACGGAAGTGTATGAAGATGAAGTCGTTGTGCGTGTGCGGAATTTTGCCGCACATGAATGGACAAAATATGAATATAAATTTACATATTAAAAACGGTCTGTTCAAAAAGACTGTAAAATATGAACAAACACAATAAAAAAATGAATTAACTATTGCAAAATCGGGCGTTTTTTGATACAATCAAATGAGTTTTAGGTTCTTAACCGGCAGACGAAAGGGAAGTATGAACGATTATGGACTATAATTCTGTTTCTAAAAATGAGCAGGAAGGCATTAATATTGAAATTCTGCTCATCTATTTACGGAAAATCCTGAAGAAATGGTGGATAATTGCTTTATCGGCAATTGTTCTGGCGGGCGTAGGTTTTGCCGTGGCAAAAGTTACGTATGTGCCGCAGTATTCCTCTCAGATTATGTTTGTTGCGTATAACCGAGATTCTTCGTTGATTTCCTCCGGGCAGAGCAGTGCGGACTTAAACGCATCGGTTACCCTGGCAGGCAGCTACAAATACATTTTTACAACGACGGAACTTTCTACAAAGGTTGCTGCGAATTGCGGGTTTAAAGATATTTCTGCAGAGGACGTTAAGGATTTTATTTCTGTACAGGTTATTGACGAGACGATGATTGTTTTGCTGACGGTTACCACGCCGAATGCAGAGCTTTCAGAGGGCATAGCCAATGCATATATGCGCTTTTATGAGGAGGCAATCAGCACCGCTTTCCCCAATACGCGTTTGAATGTGGTTGACCCGCCGTTACTCGCGCAAAGACCGAACGCCAATAATGATGCGTTGATTTATTCAGCTGTCGGTTTCCTTGCAGGCGCGCTTTTAGCGCTTCTCGCGATGGTTATTTTAATCATTATGAAGGATGCGGTTTTGGTTTCCGATGATATCCGCAACAAGCTCGGGCTTAAAATTATCGGCAGTGTAAATCACGTATCCGTCAAAACGAAAAACGGCGAAAAACGCAGTATATTGCTGACAGACCGCCGTTCAGGGTTTGCTTTTATCGAGTCATTCAAACTGATTCGTACAAAGCTGAATCACATGTTGTTCCGTAAAGGGCAAAAGGTGTTGGTGGTTACAAGTACCCTTGAGAATGAAGGGAAAACAACCACTTCTATCAATATTGCGTTAGCACTTGCCAAAAACGGCAAAGAAGTTCTTTTGATGGACGGCGACCTGCGGAAGCCCGCTGTGGCAAAGGCACTGAGCATCAATGCGGCGGACGATACAGGCATACCCGGAATTTTGAGCGGCAGTAAATCGCTTGCGGATTCCATTAAGTATTCCGAAAAATACAATCTGTATTTGCTTTTGAACGGCAAGGGCATACCCGACCCGTCTGAAATGCTTTCCACCACGCAAATGGAAGAGATTATTGCTTCCGCGAAACGGGAATTCGACTATGTGGTCATTGATACCGCGCCCAGCGGCGTCGTTGCGGATGCTTCTATTTTGGCGGGCTTTTCCGATGCAATTATTTTGGTTATCCGTCAGGACAGCGCGCCGATGCGCCGTATTAAACGTGCGATTGAAAACTTGGATAACTCCGGTACGGAAATTATTGGCTGTATTTACAATAATGTGAAATCCGATATGCCCGGACGCGGCATAAAATCGAAGTATGGCTATGGGTACGGCGGTTACGGTTATGGCTACGGTTACGGATACGGCTACGGCAGTGAAAAGCACAAACACAAGAGCTGAGTTGTACAGGAACCGCTTAAAAGTTTTACCGAAAAAATTATATTAGGATGAATAAAAATACAGCAGTCGTTTCGGCTGCTGTATTTTTTATAATAGGTCTTTAGGTAAGATTTAATAACTTTCCGCCTTCTCAGTTTCTGTTTTGCCGAATGGGCCGTACCGGCAAACAGCAGTACCGATCAATGCAAAGACCGGCTGCCGCTTGTTCGGATTGTGTATATTCAGCGGTCAGGTATCGGCGAAAATCGGCAAAAACATACAATTCCGAGGAAAAAGATACTGTGCGGTTGACTTTCGGCGGCAGTCCCTTTATAATTGATTTGATTCGCTTTTTGGAATCTTTTTACAGCCTTTCGGAGGAAATCATGAAATTTACGGACTTTTTAGGCTTGTTCGGCGGTATTGCACTGTTTCTTTACGGCATGCAGATGATGAGCAGCGGTTTGGAAGCGGCGGCAGGTAACCGCATGAAACGGATTTTGGAGCGCCTGACGGCAAACCGATTTTTAGGTGTGCTTGTCGGTGCGGGCATTACGGCGGTGATTCAGTCCTCGGCGGCAACCACGATGATGGTGGTCGGCTTTGTCAATTCGGGCATGATGACCCTGAAGCAGGCAGTCGGCATCATTATGGGCGCCAATATCGGTACAACCATTACGGGACAGTTGGTTGCGCTGGACGTCGGCGCACTTGCACCGATATTTGCGTTTGCAGGCGTTATTTTAATTGTATTTCTGAAAAAACCGACTGTACACCACTACGGTCAGATTATTGCGGGTCTCGGGATTCTGTTTATCGGTCTGAATATGATGAGCAGCTCCATGGCGCCTTTACAGCATTCTGAGACGTTTGTACATCTGCTGTCTACCTTTCAGAATCCGCTGGTCGGTATTTTGGCGGGTATGGTATTCACCGCGGTGGTGCAGTCCTCATCGGCGACGGTCGGCGTTCTACAGGCACTCGCGGTCAGCGGTGTTATCGGACTGCCGAGTGCGGTTTATGTACTGTTTGGGCAAAACATCGGTACTTGCGTGACGGCTCTGCTTGCGTCGGCGGGTTCCAACCGCAACGCGAAACGCGCTACGCTGATTCATCTGTTTTTCAATGTCATCGGGACAGTAATTTTTACGGGGATTTGTATGACCACACCGCTGGCGTCTTTTGTGGAGTCCTGGACGCCCGGCAATCCTGCGGCGCAGATTGCCAATATGCATACGCTGTTCAATGTGGCGACAACGCTTGTGCTGTTCCCGTTCGGCAATTTGCTGGCGAAGCTTGCCAAGAAGATGCTGCCCGAAAAAGCACAGGATGAGGATAAGACACAGCATCTTTTGTATTTACAGCCTATGGATACCACCCGCGAGCTTTCCATCGGTCTTTCGGCAATCGCACTCAACGGCGTGCGCCGTGAGCTGGAGCGTATGGCGGATATGACGCGCGAAAACGTAGACCGCAGTTTCCTTGCGGTTTTGGACGGGAACAAAAAGCGATTGCCCGATGTGGCGGAGCGCGAAGAGTACATAGATTATCTCAATAAAGAAATATCCCGCTATATTTCGGATATGATTGCCTATGAGGTCAATGAATCCGACTCGGTACAAATCAGTGCGTTCTTTAAAATCGCGGGCAATCTGGAGCGTATCGGCGACCATGCGATGAATATTTGCGAATATACGAAAATGATGGAAGACAACCGTATGCATTTTTCGGAAAGCGCGCAGGAAGAAATCCGTGAAATGCGCCGCGTGGGCGGGTATGCGCTGTCTCTGATTCACCATTTGGACCGTATTGACGATTCCCGTTTTGCCAAGATTGCCGCCGTGGAACAGCAGATTGACGATATGGTGGATTTGTACCGCAAAAATCAGATTCGCCGTATGCACAAGGGCAGCTGCTCCGACCAGGCGTGCGTCATTTATTCCGAGTTGCTTACGGACTTTGAACGTATCGGCGACCATATTTTAAATATCGGCGAGGCGATTTCCACTGTGCACCCGATGAAAAGCATTTAAGCATTACATACTATATAAAATAGAGAAGCTTGCCGTTCTGATGCAAAAAGCAGAACAGCAAGCTTTTTGTGTGCGTATAAAATTGTGCAGACCCGTAGGGCGGGTTATTCCCCTGATAGGGAAAATGTCTGCGAAGCAGACAAAAGGGTGATGTTTTCGGAGAAAATCCATGCCCGCCCGAGCAAAATCCAATTTCGCGTAAAACTAACGGTTAGGCACTAATCGTAGGGGTCGACGACTCGGCGACCCGCTGAAGTTTTATGAAAATTCACGGTGAGGGCAATGTCTTGTCTGCCGGCTCGGTGGAGACCCGCACCCCGCCCTACCGATTATATTGTTTATTCTGTGCCATGTGAGATTCTTCGGCGTTGCCTCAGAATGACCGTTTTTTTGCACGCTGTGCAGACTTTCAAAAAATCTTCCCGAAAATTAAATTTCTTGCAACACTTTGGGCTTTATGGTAGTCTGTTTATATGGAAGGGATTTTGAAAAGCAAAGGGGATGATAGGCTATGGAATATTCTGCCGCCGCACTCTTAAAACAGGCAAAGGACGGAAACGCTTCGGCATTCGGTGCGCTGTATGCACAGTATGCCGAGGAGGCATACCGCTATGCCTGCGCGATTTTAAAGGATACGCACGCCGCAGAGGATGCGGTGCAGGAGACCTGTATCAAGGTGTATCAAAACATTTTAAATATTCGAAATCCCGATGCTTTTAAAGCTTACTTTTTCAAAACCCTTTCCAATACAGCAAAAACCATGCTGCGCCGCAGTACGTTTTGTACAGTCGGCACAGAATTGCCCGAGACCCGTCCCGCACCCGAAAACACGGCGCAAACCGCAGAAATGCGCACGGACCTTACCGCCGCTTTGGAGAAGCTTTCCGAGGAAGAACGGCAGATTGTTCTGCTGTCGGCGGTTGCAGGGCTTCGCTCCAAAGAAATTGCGGATACGGTGGGGCTGACGGCGGGCGCAGTACGCTCCAAGCTTTCCAGATCCCTTCAAAAGCTTCGTACATATCTTGCTTGAAAGGAGCTGTCCAAATGAAAAAACAGGAAAACTACAAGGATATATATAAGGTACTAAAAGACGGCACCGATTTTCCCTTGCCTGAAACGCTCGCACCCGATGCAATTGTGAAAACCGTAGCATCAGTACGGGTACAGCCGAAAAAACGGCACACGGCGCGCTATGCTTCTTTGGCGGCAGCGTTGGTTCTTGTAACGCTTGCAGGCGTTGTCGGTATTCGCCTGACAAACGCGCCGCAGAACGGCGAAGTTGTATCTGTACCGAAAACGGCGCAAAACGTACAGACGATGGCAGAAACCGAAGACGAATATTTGCGCACGGCGAGTTATGCAGAAATCGAATCTTTCTTTTTAGACAGGCAAAAGACATACAGAACCAAAAGTTATACCGATGATATGGCGATATTCGGCGGAGGTTCATGGATTTTTAACGAGAAATCGGCTGTTCCTGAATCCGGCGCCGCACCCGGCAGCAACGGTTTAAGCAACGGCTCTGTGGATGTCGGGTCGGATGTCACAGACTCTAAGCCCTCGGCGAGCGGGACTGCACACGGCGAAACCAATACACAGGTGGACGGCATTGACGAGGCGGATATTCTCAAAAATGACGGTAAATATCTGTATATTGTGCGCACACAGCAAGGGTCGGTAGAAATTGTAGATATCCGCGACCCGAAAAACATGCAGACCGCCGCGCAAATCGACTGTACAGCCGAATCGGAGCGCCGTACCGTGCGGGAACTGTATGTGTACGGCGATACGATGGTGCTTCTGTGTGATGTGTATGCGGGTACGGAGAACGCCGAGAAGAGTCTGTACGATGTGTGCTATGCCTATGCGTCCGAAAATATGAAAACCGTGGCGGAAATTTACGACGTCTCCGACCGTACCGCACCGCGTCTGCGGTTCGACTACGCTGTGGACGGCGGACAGCTTTCGTCCCGTATGGACGGCAGTACGCTTCTGCTGATTACTTCCTATAATGTTCCGATTTACAAGAACGAGGAAGATATGAAAAACGCGTGTGTGCCCTGTACTTACGAGGCGGGGGAAAAAACACGTTTCCCCGCGGAAAACGTACGCATTGTATTGGGAACGGACAGCACCGCTTACCTGACGGTCAGCCGTTTGGACACACAGGCGGACAAAGCGGAGGCACAGACCAAGGCGGTGCTCGGCGGCGGGAATGAAATTTACTGTGACGGCGAAAATCTGTTGGTCGCACAGGCCGATTATACCGCAATGCAAAAAGAGAGCGGGCGTGAAGTTTCGGCGGGGGAAATCGGCACGCGGCTGTATACGTTTGATATAAAGGGCGGCGTCGCTTACAAGGGTTCGACACAGGTCAAAGGCACAACGCTCAATCAGTTTTCCATGGACAGCTTCGGCGGCTATTACCGCATTGCTACCACCGCGGGCGACGGCAGTCTTGTTACGGTTCTGAATAAAAATTTGGAAACCGTCGGAGAGCTTCGTGGCATCGCAAAAGGGGAATCCATTTATGCGGCGCGGTTTATGGGCGATACGGCGTATTTGGTAACATTCCGTCGGACTGACCCGCTGTTTATCATTGACCTTTCCGACCCCACCGCGCCAAAGGTGACAGGTGAACTGAAAATCCCGGGCTTTTCCAATTATCTGCATCCGTATTCGGAAAATCTGCTCATCGGTATCGGGCAGGACGGTACGGCTTCGGGCGCGAACAATAAGCTGAAAATCTCTCTGTTTGACGTCAGCGACAAGAAACATCCGCAGGAAATTTCTCAAGCGGTTTACAGCGGCGGGACAGTTTCCGTGAGTGCCGCGCAGAATACGCACAAGGCGTTTCTGTCGGTACGCGAAAGTGGCGAATTCGCAGTTCCCGTGCAGGAAATTATTTACGAAAACGCGGCAAATGTCTCCTATGCGAGCATGCTGACCGTGCAGGACGGCAAGCTGTGCATCACAGGTACGTACAAGCCGAGGGACGGGGAGCACGAAATCGAACGCGTGACTTATGCGGGCGATACGGTATATACGCTTTCGTGGAATACACTGACCGCATTTGACAAAGCCACAGGCGAAATTTTGTCGGAGATTGTATATAACAGTACAGGAAATGTTGTGATAAAATGAAGAATATCGTATATAAATCTGCCGTTTTTTGCAGTATAATGGTGCTTTCTTGGCTGCTTTTGAGCTTTTACTTCTTCCCGATAAAAGCAGGTCCCGAGAACTACACAAGCTTTTATGCATTTTTTGCGGATGCCGTACAGCACATTGCGGCAATCAAATTGCTGATTTCGTTAATCTTTTCTGTTTTTGCACTGTTTGTAGCAGAATTGCGTGAAGAAAAGAAGAAGCGGCAAAAATCAAATGACTGATGGTGAAATGCTTTGCCCGTCCATGAATTTCAGCAGGGTTTCACGGGCGATTCGTGAATCGCCCCTACGGTTTGTGAAAAGCAACAAGTACATACGGCTGTGAAAAACCGCTCGGGTCGCCAAGTTACGGCTTTGCCGTTACCCTTTTGTCTCGCTTTGCCCGACATTTCCCCTGTTAGGAGAAGCTACATCGACCCTTACGGGTTTGTGCAAATTTTGTGCTTCTGCGCGACAGCGAAGAAACTCCCGCGGCACAGGGAACGTCTGCAAAATGCTGTTTCCTGTATGCAAGTAACAAACGAATAAAGTAACGCCGACAGGTATTCGGTAAGAATACCTGTCGGCGTTTTTGTTTTAAAACTGCATTTTAAAATATCTTATTTATCGCGGCGAGAAAGATTCAGTCTATCCTGTGCCTTTATATTTAACCTTTGTCTATTCCGATTTTTATTCCTGCACACCGGGAATTTTCGGCAGTTTGTCGAAGCCGTACTGCAAGTCTTCGTCAGACGGGATGTAGTCGGTCATCTGCCCGTTCATAAATGCCGTGTAGGCGGTCATATCGAAATACCCTGTACCCGTAAGACCGAACAGAATGGTTTTTTCTTCGCCTGTTTCCTTGCACCTGAGCGCTTCGTCAATCGCGGCGCGGATGGCATGCGCGCTTTCGGGCGCGGGCAGAATCGTTTCCAGCTTTGAGAACATGGTTGCCGCCTCAAACACCTTGGTCTGTTCTACACTAACCGCTTCCATGTACCCGTCATGATAGAGCTTGGAAAGAATCGGGGACATGCCGTGATAACGAAGCCCGCCTGCGTGGTTGGGTGAGGGCTTGAATTCACAGCCCAAAGTATACATTTTCGCCATCGGTGTGATTTTGCCCGTATCGCAGAAGTCATACGCATATTTGCCGCGCGTCAAAGACGGGCAGGAGGCAGGTTCTACCGCAATAATGCGCGGATTGGCTTTGCCTGTCAGCTTATCCTGCATAAACGGCGCAATCAAACCGCCGAGATTAGACCCGCCGCCCGCACAGCCGATAACGACGTCGGGGTACTCATCTAACATTTCCATGGCGATTTTGCTTTCCAACCCGATAATGGATTGATGCAGTACAACTTGGTTGAGCACCGAACCGAGTACATAGCGGCAGCCCTCGGATGAAATTGCGGTTTCAACCGCTTCGGAAATCGCCGTGCCCAGAGACCCTGTATTATTCGGGTCGGCGGCAAGGATTTTGCGCCCTGCCTCTGTCGTGTTTGAAGGGCTGGGAACCACGTCTGCGCCGAAGGTGCGGATGATCGCCTGACGGAACGGCTTCTGTTCATAAGAGCACTTAACCATGTAAACGGTCAGCGGCAAATGGAAATATGCGCACGCTTCGGCAAGCGCTGTGCCCCACTGTCCTGCGCCTGTCTCTGTTGTCAGGGAGGTCAATCCCTGTTCCTTGGCGTAGTATGCCTGTGCAATTGCAGAATTCAGCTTATGACTGCCTGAGGTGTTGTTTCCCTCGAATTTATAATAAATCTTGGCGGGCGTGCCGAGCGCCTTCTCCAAATTGTATGCACGCACAAGGGGGGACGGACGGTAGATTTTGTACATTTCCTGCACTTCTTCGGGAATATCTACATAGCGCGTTTCGCAATCCATTTCCTGATGCGCCAGTTCCTTGCAAAATACAGGGTACAAATCCTCTTCTGTGGCAGGCTTGCCTGTAGCAGGGTTCAGCATCGGGTCGGGCTGTTCCTTCATATCCGCCCGCAGGTTGTACCATTGCTTCGGCATTTGCTCTTCAGTCAAATATAATCTGTGCGGTACTTTTTTCATGGTAAAAACTCCTTTTATCTCTTAAACAAAGCGTTGATTTTTTGATAATACTGCGCATCTATGTTCGCGATCATTTCTTCTGTGGTACGGAACTGCCAGTTGCCGTAAGCTCTCCCGGGAACATTCATGCGCGCGTCCGAACCGAAGCCGCAAAGGTCTTGGTAGGCTATGACTGCAAGCTTTGCAGAGCTTCGCCAAACGGTTTCAATAATTTTGCGGCACGAGGGACTGTGGAATCCGCCCTCGCCCCAGTTGTCGCCTGTGAAGCCGCAGTAGTCGAGCGCAAAGCGGCGGTCACGTTCGCTTGCTTCCCACAGCCACGCGAGCAGGGTGGTGTTGTCGTGCGTGCCGACGTAGGCGACACAGTTTTGCGGATAATTGTGCGGCAGATGCGTGCTGTCGCCGTCGGGGTCAAAACCGAACTGAATGACGCGCATACCGGGAAATTCCGTATCCTCCAACAGTTTTACGACATCCTCACCGAACGTGCCGAGGTCCTCTGCCACAATCGGGACTTCTCCGAACGCGTCAAACACCGCATCGAAAAGTTTTTTGCCGGGACCTTTTTCCCAGACGCCGTTTTTGGCGGTTTTGCTTTCGGCAGGGACTGCCCAATACGAGGCGAATGCGCGGAAATGGTCGATACGCACGGTGTCATATAATTGCAACGCGGTATGGATACGGTCACACCACCATCGGTAATTGTCTTTTTCCATCGCCGCCCAATCGTACAAAGGATTGCCCCAAAGCTGCCCGTCCTCTGAAAAATAGTCGGGCGGTACGCCTGAAACACGTTTACGGATAAAGGTGCGTTCGTCAATCTCGAACAGACTGCGGTTGCTCCAAACATCCGCGCTGTCAAATGAAACGTAAATCGGCATATCGCCGAGAATCTTCACGCCGTGTTCGTTGGCAAACTGTTTAATTGCATGCCACTGCGTATAGGCAATATACTGTTCAAACTGATAATATTCCGCCGTATCCTGTAATTCGTCTGCATGCGTGCAGGCGGATTCAAATCGTGCAAACTTTTCATCCCACTCGTACCACGGCGCACCGCTGAAGTGTTCTTTTGCGGCGGCATACAGCGCATATGCCCTGCACCATCGGTTTTCTTCGCAAAACATACGGATTTTCGTCTGCAACTCCAATGAAATATTGGAAAACGCCTCTTTCAGCAATTCGGTACGCGCCGTGCGCGCAAATTCATAATCTGCGGTATACGGCGAACCGTAATACACATTCCGTGCCAAGGTTTCCGGGGAAACCAAGCCCATTTGAAACAGCGCATCGGGGTCAATATATAACGGCGACACAGCGAACGCCGCTTCGGATGCATACGGCGAACCGTAGCTGTCGGGCGGATTTAGCGGCAGTACCTGCCAGTAGGAAAAGCCCATTCCTTTAATTTTTAAAATAAAGCGTTTGGTCTCTTCCCCCATGACGCCGATGCCGAAGCGGGACGGCAGAGAGGAGAGTGCCGTTAGCACGCCGCTTGCTCTTGTGTGCAGCAAAATCGCTCACTCCTAATATTACAAATAAAAACAAAAAATCCCGTCCTTGCAAAAACAAGGACAGGCTCAAAATACAATAACCTGCGGTACCACCTTGATTGACGGCAAACGCCGCCCACCTTAAACGGAATACAAGCATATTCCTCTTTCTATAACGGGAAAGCGCCGTCGCATCTTTTCAATGCGCCCTCAACGGACCATTTGTCTGCTTCGTAATTGCGGACCTCGCACCGCCACCCGCTCGCTTGGAATTCGTAACGCAGTTTTACTTCCGTTTCATCGGTTTAGCATATTAAAACACAGATTATGCCGTTTGTCAACCCCTTTTTACAGAAATACGTGCTGTACAGAACAGGCGCGGGTTCAGGGCATAAAAAAGGAACAGGGAAATCACCGTCCCTGTTCCTTACATTACTTTATTTGTAATTACTGTTCAACAGCATAGACGCTGACCTTTTTGCGGTCTTTGCCCATTCTTTCAAACTTCACTCTACCGTCGATTTTCGCAAACAGAGTATCATCGGAACCTCTGCCGACATTCTCGCCGGGATGAATGTGCGTACCGCGCTGTTTGACGAGAATGTTGCCCGCCAAAACGAACTGACCGTCCGCACGCTTTACGCCGAGTCTTTTGGATTCGGAGTCACGACCGTTTTTGGTCGAACCCATACCTTTTTTATGCGCGAAAAGCTGAATGTTAATCTTAAGCATTACAGTGCACCTCTTTCAAATTGGATATAATCGGGATATTCTTCCTGAAGCCCCCGAAGATGCAGGGCAAGCCCCTTTAAAATCGGGAGCGCGGTTTCGGTCTCCTCTGCGGAAAGTCGCACAGATAAAAATCCGTCGCGTACTTCTATTTCGGGAGAGAGCATCAGCACATCGGTTAAAGTATTCGCCGCCATATAGACCGCCGAGGAAACTGCCGCGCAGACGATATCCTCGCCCGCTTGTGCGCTTCCCGAATGCCCCTGTACGGTAAATCCCGCCGCGCCGTGTTCACCGAAACTGCAAACTGCAAAAATCATTTACGCGTTGATTGCGGCAATCTCAACCTTTGTGTAGGGCTGACGATGACCTTTTTTGCGTTTCTCGTTCTTCTTTGCTTTGTAAGTGAACACAACGACCTTTTTGCCTTTGCCGTTTTTCAGCGCTTTGGCACTAACGGTTGCGCCCTCAACATAGGGTGTGCCGACCTTGATGCCGTCGTCTGCACCGACTGCGATGACCTTGTCAAAGGTGACGTCTGTGTTTTCTTCGACTGCAAGCTTTTCGATGTAAATAACATCGCCGGGCTGAACCTTGTACTGCTTGCCGCCGGTTTCGATTACTGCGTACATTTTTTTACCTACCTTATATAGACTCGCTACTGCGGGGCGCAAATGCTTTGTGTACCTTTCGGTACGCCCCCAATATGCGGCAAATGGTATTTTAACAGATTTGTCAAGTCTTGTCAACTGTTTTCTTCACTTTATCCCCGTTTGCATTGCCGCATTCACACTCCGCCGATTCCACATACACCTTGCATCCCAAACCAAACTATGATAAAATCGGAAGCAGTAAAGCTTGCATGGAAAAAGTGCGCGAAAGGAGAAAGACATCATGAGCGATATGCTGGAATTTTCCGACAGAAAAGAATTCAGAGAATGGCTGTATACGCATTGTACATCCGATACCGGCGTTTGGCTTTTATTTGGCAAAGCCGGCGGACCGAAAACCGTAAAAGCAGGGGAAGCACTGGAAGAAGCGCTCTGCTTTGGATGGATTGACGGACAAATGCAAAGTATTGACGATAAAACTTACAGAAAATATTTTTCTCCGCGCCGTGCAAAAAGTAAGTGGTCTGAGAAAAACAAAGCATTGGTCGAAAGTCTGGAAAAACAGGGACTTATGACCGATTTCGGCAGAAAGAAAATAGAGGAAGCCAAGAAAAACGGTCAGTGGCATGCGCAAAACGCCACGGCGGTTACAGAGGCACAAATTGCGCAGCTTTCTGCACTGCTGGAAGAATATGAACCCGCCTTCACAAATTTTCAGGCGATGTCCTTGTCCGTAAAGAAAACCTACACGCGTGCGTATTTTGACGCAAAGACAGACGCCGGACGGGAAAAGCGAATCGCATGGATGGTGGACAGGCTCAATAAAAATCTAAAACCTATGTAACGGTTATTTCTTAGATTTATTAAGCGACATTTATAAACTTTTATCGGGCGGTTATCTGTTTCGGATAACCGCCCGATTTGGTATTTAAGCCAAGGGAATTTTTCTCTCGGTCTTTATTTTACAAATACATATAAATATAAGGAAAAGAAATGCAGAATTGAACCGATTAAAACGAAGAAATGGAACACACTGTGGAAGTATTTTTTCTTCGCACCGATTCCGTATATCACCGCGCCGAGTGTATATGCCACACCGCCTGCAATCATCAGGATTGTACCTGTGCGGTCAAAGCATTCCCAAAGGGTTTTCACTGCAACAATAATCATCCAGCCGAGCGCCAAATACAATATCATCTGTGTAACTTTGGTCTTATTAAACAGTGTCAGTGTAATGGGCACAGCCGCCGCAACCGTCACCCATGCAACCGCCACAAGTACCCAACCGAGTACAGCATTTTGCGGTACAATCACCAACACGGCAAACGGCGTAATTGTCCCTGCAATCATCGGGTAAATCATTGCGTGGTCGACCAGACGCATCGCCTTTTTTCCGCGGTTCGGGCGCAGTGCGTGATAGACTGAGGAGCAGGAATACATCGCAATCATCGTCAGTCCGTAAATAATGCTTAAAACCGCATAATCCCACCGCCGTGCGACAATCGCCCGAATCAGACACAGCAACAGCGCCAATACCGAAAGTCCGCCGCCGACCATATGGGAAATGGAATTCAGCCAATCCTCTGCACGCGAATAGTTCGCCAATTTAATTTTGTCTAAGTAACCCATTCGAAAACGCTCCTTTTCGCCGCACAGCGGCGGCAGTATATTTATTGTGCTTCGCCTATATCAAATCTTACGTTTTTTCACAAATTTATACAACCGTTTTTGGTTTGCAGGGCAAAAAAAGCCGCAACTGTTGGTTGCGGGAAGGGAATCGGGCGGTTGCGGCGGCTTGCTGCATAAAGGCTGTATCGTAAAAATACGGCGGCACAGCCTTTCACAGCAAAATTTTGATGATGCACAGACCGCGCAGGAATACTGTAATCTGCAATTTTATATATCTGTTTGAAAGACTGGCTAAAGCGAGGCTTGCAGTGCAGTTTCGGACGCGGTGCGCAAAGCAAGACCGACGCTTTACGCAGACGGCAAACTAAAAAAGCCGGCAGGATGTGTCTTTAACCGTAATATTTTTCGTAATACGCCTGCAATTCCGCTTCTGTCACATACGCGGAAAGAGCGCCGACAGCGGTCACGGCTTTGCCGCCCGTAATGTTGCCGTACGCAATACACTGCCGCAGGGGGCAGTCGTGCATCAGACCGTATACAAAGCCCGCTAAGAATGCGTCGCCCGCACCTGTGGAATCTTCGTTTTGAAATTCATCTACGCTCGGCACAAAGAATTTTTCGCCGCCGTCTATGCCGATACAGCCGTCCTTGTCCACCTTGACAACCACGCGGTCAAAATAGGCGCGAAGCTGTTCCGCCGCCGCTTCGGGCGAGGATGCACCCGTTATCTGCATCGCTTCCTTGCGGTTCGGCGTGTAGTAATCGGCAAGCTCTAAATATGCGCCGTATTTCGAGAAGGACAGTTCGTCATCCCAGCCTGTATCCAAAACCAATTTTGTGCCTTCCGCTTTCAAGCGGCGGTAGACGGGCAAGAATCCGCCCGGATGCATCAGCACAACCTTTGCGCCCGTTGCCATTCGGTAAAAGGCTTCCTTTGCCGCATCCGACGGGTCAATGCTGCCTTTCCCGTAAGTAAAAAATGTCCTGTCGGCGGGCAAAATGATTGCCGAGGTGATATTCAGCGGGATTTTCTCGCCGTCATACAAATTCACAGGCTCTACACCGTTTTCGCGGAATTTCGATTTTGCAAATTCCGAAAACATATCCTTGCCCAGCTCCGTTGCAATCCGCGCCGAAACGCCGAGCCGCCCGAGGTTAATCAGCGTGGCGGGCAGTCCCCCGCCGAGCTGTAACGAAAATTCGTCACAGTACAGTTCTTCCCCCAGCTTCGGCAGCCGCGGAAAGCCTTTATATAACAAATCTACATTGGTTGCGCCTGCACCTGCACAAAAAGCCATTACGCCCACCCCTTCGTATAATCTTTGTTAAGTTCCAAATATTCTGCAATCAGCTTTTTCGCCAAAGAATAGCTGTTCACAAGCGGGTGCAGTGTGAGTGCTTCCACTGCCGCCTGCACGCTTTTTTCGCGGATGGCGCGGGAAGCAAGGCGTTCATAGATCTTGACGCGGCGAATCAGCTCTAAATTCTGCGCATCCACCGCGCCGAAATGATGCGGCACTGCGCCGTTTTCGGTGATGTCGCAGGTGATTTCCACAATATCCGTCGGCAGAAGTCCCTCAATCGCATCGCCGTTCGGCACGCATAAAATCATACTGCCGCGTTTGCCTGTCTGCTCCAATTCGATATAACGTAACGCCACGCCCGCGTAACCGCCGTCATCCTTGCCGAAGATGTCAAAATGCCACGGCGTTTCACGGCGCACGCCCGTTTCCGCCGCCATATAATTGTTTTCACGCTCGCCGTAATACTGCTCGAAAATCTCCAGCGCCCGCTCGAAATCCTTTTCAATATCGATATTTTCCAGCGCCGCCGTCATACGGCGGTTGATGTCGGCAATTTGTTCGCCGCGCGTGCTTTTTGCGTTTAAAATATTTTCCACCGCCTGTTCGCGGTAATAAAAATAATACAGATACTCGTTTAAAACGGCATGGCGGCTTTTTAAAAGGTCGGGGGAAAAATAGCGCATATCCGTTTCTTTGTATGCGCGCGGATTTTCGATAAGCTCGCGGAGTACCTCTCTGCCGTTTACGGTAACAGACGAAAAATAGGAAAGGTGATTTAAGCCGTATACCTCGCCTGCCGCGCTCCCCTCGGGGGCGCCGTACAGCTTTTCAAAGCTTCGGAGCATTCCCGACGGTGCGTCGCAGATGCCGTAGGTAAAATCATAGCCCATATCGCGAAGCGTTTGGCTGACAACGCCCGCGGGATTTGTGAAGTTGAATATTTTGCAGTTCGGCTTTGCGAGACGCTTTACAAGCTCGCAGTATTCACAAAGCGCCGACACGGAGCGCATCGCAAACGAAAACCCCGCCGCGCCCGTGGTCTCCTGTCCCAAAACGCCGTGGGAGAGTGCAATTCGTTCATCGCGTACACGCATATCGTCCCCGCCGACGCGAATGGTTGTAATCACGTAGTCGGCATCCTGAATTGCCGATTCCGCATTTTCCGTTAAAACAAAATTTAAGTCGGGGTCGATGCGTTTTGCGGTCTCCCGCGCGAGCGTGCCGTAAATACGCAGTTTTTTTGCGTCATTATCCATAAACACGAGCTCGCGGATTCCCAAGCCCTTTGCGCGTGCGGCAAGGCTCCGCGCCAAAAACAGCGAGCGCACGCCGCCCCCGCCGATAACGGTTAGTTTCATATTCCACACTCCTTATGGGGATTTTTCGTTAGTTGACAACGTGTATCGGTTCGCCGCGGAAAAACGCGGCGAAATTGTCTTTTAAAATCGACATCAGCCTTGCGCGGGTTTCAAAACCCGCCCAAGCAATGTGCGGCGTAATCAGGCAGTTTTTCGCGTGTAACAGCGGGTCGTCTTCCTGCGGCGGTTCAACGGTCAGAACGTCCAGTCCCGCGCCCGCAATTTTGCCGCTGTTCAGCGCATCGGAGAGTGCCTGCCCGTCCACCACCGGTCCGCGCGAAGTGTTAATCAGATAGGCTGTTTTTTTGCATTTCGATAAAAATTCCGCGTCCACAAGCCCCTCTGTCTTTGCAGTCAGCGGACAGTGCAGACTGATAAAGTCCGATTCGCGCGCCAAGGTATCCAAATTCGCCCACCGAAAATTTCTGCGCGCGCTTTGGTCGGTTTCGTGCCCCGATACCGCCAAGACCCGCATATCAAACGCGGCGGCAATGTCCGCGACCTTTTGTCCGATTTTGCCGAAGCCCACAATTCCGAGCGTTTTGCCCTGTAATTCCGAAAGCGGGGTTTTCCAAAAGCAGAAATCGGGACAAGCCGTCCACTCGCCGTCACGCACCGCCTCGGAATGGAGCGCCACCGCGTTTGTAAACGCCGTGATAAACGAAAACACCAGCTGTGCCACGGCATTCGTGGAATACGAGGGGATATTACTAAGCGGAATGCCCTTTTCGCGCAAATATGCGCCGTCCGCAATGTTGTAGCCCGTGGACAGAAGCGCGACAAATCGGAGTTTCGGCATGCCGTCAATTTCGGTGCGCGTAAGCGGTGTTTTGTTGGTAATGACAATCTCTGCCTCCCGACAGCGCGGAAGAATTTCTTCTTTTTTTGTGCGGTCATATACCGTCAGTTCGCCGTATTCCCGAAGCCAATCCCAGGAAAGGTCGCCGGGGTTCGTGGTAAACCCGTCCAGAATCACAATTTTCATACGCACGCTCCTTTTTCGGATGGGATATTACAATATATTGTAGCACAAACAGACGGGCAGAGGCAAGAGCGGAAATGCGGCGGATTTGCAGTTGGTGTTTCCGCTGAAAGTCATTTTCCCGTATGAGACGGCAGAGGGGACTGCCGTTGCAGGGGACATTAATTATTAAGAAAATATTAAATATAACAAAGTATATTGCATTGTAAGGTAGTGTGTGCTATACTGTAGACAACATACAGCGAAATTTCTGCGATGATTCCCGCAATTCCAAAAAGAAAGGAGCGCGGTCATGAACACACAGTTCAAAAAAGGCGTGTTGGAGCTATGCGTACTCTCCCTCTTAAAACAGGGAGACAAATACGGCTATGAATTGGCGGATTCCGTCGGAAAGCAAATTGACATTTCCGAAGGCTCGATTTATCCGTTGCTCAAGCGACTGCGTGCGGAAGGATACTTCGAGGTTTACCTGAAAGAGTCTCCCTCGGGACCCGCACGAAAATATTACCGTCTGACACAAAAAGGCATCGACATGCAAGTGCATCTTGAAAACGAATGGCGCGATTTTACTGCAAGCGTTTCCACATTTCTCGGAGGTGATTCTGAATGAACAAAACCGAATTTTTACAAGAACTTTATAATCATCTTCTGCCGCTGCCCGCCGCTGAACGCAGTGAAATCATTGCGGACTTTGAGGACCACTTTCAGGCAGGTCTGGAACGCGGCAAAACAGAAGAGCAAATTTGCGCGGAGTTGGGCAATCCGTACACCTGCGCACTGCAATTTCTGCGCACAAGCGGTACGCAGACTGCACCGCCCCCGCCGCAGTACAATGCGCCGCCCGCTCCCCCGCCCGCCGCGCCGCCTTACGGCAGACGCACGCCGCAAACAGTTTATGAGCGCCGCAACAAAACGCTTTGGGCGGTTATGTTTTTTGCCGTTCTGCTTTGCGCAATCGGGATCTATCCCGCATGTATTGCACTGATGCTTTGTCCGATTGCCATTCTGATTGCCGCAATCGCCGCTGTTGCTTTTGTGCCGACGGGTATGATGGTCGGTCTGATGATTTCCCTTGCGGTCTTTTTGTTCTCGCTGGGATTGTTTGGATTCCTGCTGACCACATGGCTGTTGAAACTCAGTTACCGCCGCGCGGGATTTTAAAGGAGGCGACACAATATGAAAAAGGCGATTTGGATTACAGCAACCATTATGGTTGTCTCTCTGCTGTGCACGGTTTGCTTCGGCGTTGCGCTCGGTTCTCAGGGGGTACAATCGCTGATTTCCCAGGATTGGGAGCAAAGAATTGCTTACTGGTCACAGCATATAAACAATATCGGCAATGCATTGGATGTAATTGATGATTTTGCTGATACCGATGCGGAGAATATGCCGAAGCTGAACGAAAAGATTTCGGAATTGCCGTTAAGCAACGATTTTTATATTCGCATGGACTGTGGTGAAGTGATTGTTAAACGCGGCAGCGGCGATAAAATTACGGCCAAATTAGAACAGTTTTCGTGGAATAAAGAAGAAACCCGCAGTCTTGTGCTGGCCGTAACCAATGACAATACGCTTACCGTATCTTATCCGAAGGGATGGAACGGCATACGGGCGCGGCTGACGGTTACCATTCCGCACGATATTACAACGCTGGACGTTACCGTCAGCGCGGGAGAGCTAGAGCTGGAGGATATTACGGCAACCACTCTTTCTGCCCATGTAAAAGCAGGAGATATTTCTTTGGAACGGGTGACGGTTAAAACCGCAACTATACATACGGACATTGGTGAAATCGAGATTGACGGCGATACACGGGCAGAGGAAAGCTTGATTGTAACCAATGACTGTGGCAATGTGGAGTTTGATATTCCCCGAACCGCGCCGTTTGTGCTGGATTTTCAGGTTGAAATGGGCGATATAAAAATAGATTCCGATACCGAGCGGTTGCACAATGCTAAAATCCAGCGTGCTGCCACAGGCGGTAACGGGTATCTATTCCGAAATGACATAGGCAAAGATGTCAAGTGCCATATTTTAATTACGGTTAAATTAGGCGATTTAAAGATTGACGAAGCGGAATAAAAGTATATACTATATTAGAAGAAAAAAAGGAGTTATCACCATGAAAAAGAAACTGTACAGAAGCAATCAGGACAAAATGCTTTGCGGCGTGCTCGGCGGATTGGCAGAGTACATCGGTATTGACGCAACACTTTTGCGTATTATTTATGCCGCGCTGTCTTTCTTCTCGGCGGGGTTCCCGGGTATCGTGCTGTATATCATCTGCGCGATTATTATCCCCGAAGCACCGTTTGATGTAGAACAGTAAGCTTGTAATTGCGCCTCGTAAAACATACCCCCGCAGGAACAGCAATTTGTTCCTGCGGGGGTATTCTTTTGTCATTCTGAGCACGGCGAAGAATCTCACATCGCACAAAGTAAATTTGATTCTCGGTAGGGCGAGACCTTGCCCCCGCCGTGAAATCTCATCTGACTTCTACGGGGCGCCGAGTCGCCGCCCCCTATGGTTTTTGAAAAATTGTCATTCTGAACGAAGTGAAGAATCTCCCACGGCACAAACCGACACAACACAAAAAGACTTCCGACAAAAATCGGAAGTCTTTTTTCACTGCATAACGAAACAGATTGTTTTAGAAAACAAGCCTTCTTATTTCATAGCCTCTTCCACAGCCACTGCGCAGGCAACGGTTGCACCGACCATGGGGTTGTTACCCATGCCGATAAGGCCCATCATTTCTACATGCGCGGGCACGGAAGAAGAACCTGCGAACTGTGCGTCGCCGTGCATTCTGCCCATAGAGTCTGTCAGACCGTAGGAAGCAGGACCTGCCGCTACGTTGTCGGGGTGCAGGGTTCTGCCTGTGCCGCCGCCCGAAGCCACGGAGAAGTATTTTACATCATTTTCCATTGCCCATTTCTTGTAGGTGCCTGCAACCAGATGCTGGAAACGGGTCGGGTTGGTGGAGTTGCCTGTGATGGAAACATCCACGCCCTCTTTTTTCATGATGGCAACGCCTTCGAGAACGTCATTCGCGCCGTAGCATTTGACTGCCGCACGCTCGCCGTCGGAGTAAGCCGTTTCGCTTTCCACGGTCAGCTCGCCTGTGTAGAAATCGTAATCGGTCTTTACATAGGTGAAGCCGTTGATTCTGGAAATAATCATCGCCGCGTCCTTGCCGAGACCGTTCAGGATAACGCGAAGGGGCTCTTTACGAACCTTGTTTGCGGTCTTTGCAATACCGATTGCACCCTCTGCCGCCGCGAAAGATTCGTGACCTGCAAGGAATGCGAAGCACTTGGTGTTTTCATTCAGGAGCATTGCGCCGAGGTTGCCGTGGCCGAGGCCTACGCTTCTCTGCTCTGCAACCGAACCGGGCACGCAGAATGCCTGCAAGCCCTTGCCGATGGTTGCCGCCGCGTCGGAAGCATTTTTCACGCCGCTCTTAATGGCGAGCGCCACGCCGAGGGTGTATGCCCAAACGGCGTTTTCAAACGCGATGGGCTGAACGCCTTTGACGATGGATTCCACATCGATACCCTTTTCGTCGCAAAGGGCTTTGGCGGCTTCGAGACTCTCAATGCCGTATTCGGCAAGGCATTTCTCGATTTTCGCCAGTCTTCTTTCTTTACCTTCAAAAATTACATCGTTAGCCATTGTTTTGCCCCTCCTTATTCTTCACGAGGGTCGATATATTTTGCAGCATTTGCAAAACGACCGTATGAACCTGTATTCTTTTTGAGTGCTTCATCAGCGGAAACGCCGTGACGGATGTCCTCAAGCATCTTCCCGACCTTGATGAACTCATAGCCGATGACCTGATCGTCCTCGTCCAGTGCCATTCTGGTGACATAGCCTTCCGCCATTTCCATATAGCGAACGCCTTTGAGTTTGGTGGAGAACATGGTGCCGACCTGCGAACGAAGACCTTTACCGAGGTCCTCCAAGCCTGCGCCGACCACAAGACCGTCCTCAGAGAAAGCGGACTGTGTTCTGCCGTAAACGAACTGTAAAAAGATTTCGCGCATAGCCACGTTGATTGCATCGCAAACCAAGTCGGTGTTCAGGCACTCGAGCAGGGTTTTGCCGGGGAGCACCTCTGCCGCCATTGCCGCGGAGTGGGTCATGCCCGAGCAGCCGATGGTTTCGACAAGCGCTTCCTCGACAATGCCGTTCTTGACATTCAGGGAGAGCTTGCAGGTACCCTGCTGCGGTGCGCACCAGCCCACACCGTGCGAAAAACCGGAGATGTCTTTAATCTCGTAAGCCTTGACCCATTTGCCCTCCTCAGGAATCGGAGCGGGTCCGTGATGCGGTCCTTTTTTGACGCAGCACATCTTTTCAACTTCATGGGAATAGTTAATCATGTTTTGAACTCCTTTCTTAAGACAAAAGGAATACGGTACGGCATTTGCCGCGCGGCTTGTCCTTCATCTTAACCATACAAAAAGTATTATACAGTTTTGACAAGGATTTATCAATAGGAAAAATGCAGAATCTGCCATTCTTTTTTTATCTTTTTATAGTCCTTTTGTCTTGCCGTCACGACAGCACCTGCGGTGCGGCAGTAAAATATGCGGCAGGCTTATGATACGCGCGCTTTTCCATGCGGTTGTCGTAGTAATGCTCCAAAGTCTGCGCGGTCAGCCGTACATCGCGGCGCATCTCGTAAAGGCAGGCGAGCCGTCTGTAGGCTTCACGGCGGCTGTCACCGGAAAGACTTTTGGCATAGGGCAGATAAGCATCGATTTGTTTGGTCAGTTTTTGTTCTTCGGTACGGTATTCGCGGGATAATTCATTTAACGTCATGTCTTTTGCCTGTGATACGTTTGTGCCAAGCTTTAGAAAGCTTTCAGCGCGGTATCGTCCTTTCTATATTAAAATTAAAATATTTGGTTGCCGTCCACTGTCTTTTACGGGGCGGAAAAGAACAAATGTTCGGCACAAGTTATATGTTACCACAACGTGCGGGAATTTGCAAATGCAATATCGTCCGAAAGTCCCAAACTTTGGACTGAATGTGCACTTTTTTATGAAAAAAATGTAAATTTGAAAGATATTAGACAAATGTTGATAAAATATCTTTTCAATGTATAAAAAATGTGATACAATACCTGCAAGCAGGTATGTACGGAAGCATGTCCCGTTGCCTGACGGCGTCGCGCCGACCCGTAGGGGCGATTCACGAATCGCCCGTGAATTTCACAAACATTGAAGATTGTACACAAACCTCGTAGGGGCGAACTGCGTGTCAAGAGTAACATAGTTTACAGTTTGTGTAACAACATAGTTTACACATTTTGTCTGGGGTCATTCTGTAAAAGATAAGCTTTTTTGAGGGTATAAACTC